>Ga0210044_10001116_pt1 | contig 40927 bp, 25 predicted proteins | sample CryGey13umfilter_2_FD_183959 | JGI IMG/M metagenome (GOLD analysis project Ga0210044, IMG submission 183959) | Groundwater microbial communities from aquifer in Utah, USA - Crystal Geyser 4/9/14 3 um filter (SPAdes) (version 2) | ecosystem: Environmental > Aquatic > Deep subsurface >... | reverse complement strand
TTGATTACAGAAAAAAGAAAGTCATTGGGGGTCCGGGGGACAAAGTCCCCCGGCGGGTCAGGGCAGAGCCCTGCTTCCCTGAAAGGCCACGCTCATAAGCACGGACACATGTGAAGCGTTACACTAGCCTAGCAGCGGATCGACAAAATTTTCAACGGGTGTCGCCCATCGGGCGAGGGAAAGTCGGCCTCGGGGGTGAGGACCTCGACGGCAAGAGCGGGTCGTCCGGCCTTCTCGGCGCAGCGTTCGAGGTCGCCGCGCCACTCGTCGAGGTCGATGGAGGCGACGTTGTTCGTGCACACGAGGACACCACCCGGTTTGGTCAAGAGGAGCGCCGGCTTGAAGAGGCTCTGGTAGTCGCGGACGAGATCCACCGCGCCGAAGGGGCTCTTGGCCCAACGTGGGGGGTCGAGCACGACTCGGTCGAACTGGCGCGGCTCGAAGTGCTGATGGGGCCTCTTGCGCGCTCTACCCTTGACCGAGAGACCCGCCAACTGCCGCATCACAGAGATGGCGTCGCTCTTGATGAAGCGCATCGCTTTGGCCGGCGCCACCTGGCCGAGCAGGGGTTGGCTGCGACGCTCCGCCAGCGCAGCGGGTGGGTTGAGGAGCAGGTTCTCGGCCCCGAAGTCCAGCGCGCTCTGCGCGAAGTCGACGTTCCAGACCGTGTGGGCGCCCCCCACCGCGGCGGCGACGCCGACGCCACACGTGTAGGCGAAGAGGTTGAGCCAATTGGCCCCAGGAGGCGCGCTGAGGGCGTGCCGACGCACGACCCGCAGGTCGAGAAACAAGAGCGGGTCTCGGCCTCGGTGGTCCATCAGAGAGCGGTAGTGCACGCCGCACTCGGTGAGCACCGCCTCGTTGTGGAGTGGGCTCACAAGAGTCTCGACCTCGCCGCTCGAAGGGCGATGTCGGTAGGCGAGCTCCAAAGGGGCGCCGACGGCCTCGCTGGCCATCTCGGCGAGGACCTCGAGCTCGCCGATGACGAGCGGGTCCCTGAAGGACTGGACCAACAAGTGAGGTCCGTAGCGGTCGATGGCGACGCCTGGGACCCCTTCGACCGTGCCGTGAAGAAGCCGGTAGGCGTCGGTGTGCTCGGCGTGCAGCCGCGCCAAGAGTGGTCGCCGCGCCAACAGCGCCACAGAGAAGGCCAAATGCATGAAGGGTCCCAGTATCTATGGGGGGGCGGGGCTCTGCCCTGACCCGCCGGGGGACTCCGTCCCGCGGACCCCCTTTTTTCTTTCTTCATCTTGCAGTGAACAAGGTTCCGGTCTTCTTGGAGAACGAGGCCACTTTCCAGGTTGACCGACGGCAGAGGGTGAAGCTTCTTCGGCCGGGAGTAAAGGGAGTTTGCGCCTTTGGCGTAGGCGTGCCGAAAGAACCCAAATGCACGGAACCTGGATCTTGGCTGCCTGACGGTGTATTTCCTTCGAGGTACACTCTTGATTCGGTCGTGATTGTGGGGTCGTGTGAGAATGCGCCAAAGAAGCTCGAAGTTGAGAATTCTAGCCGTGCTGGTCGGGCTGTTTCGGGTTCTGTGCGCCCCTGCAGCGTTCGCTGAGGAGTGTGGTGTCGTTCCGGCCAACCCGGACCGGATCATGCCGGAACCCCAGAACCCCGACCAGGCCTTCGACCTCTCCGAGAAGGGCTACCTCTTCTACGATCGCGGCGACTTCCACTGCGCCGCCTACTTCAACCTGCGCGCCTATCAGGCCCAGTCCGATCCCGTGCTGCTGCAGAACGTCGCCGCGACCCTGAAGGAGGGCAAGCAATACGACGCAGCTCTGCGCTACGCGGCCAAGACCCTGACGCTCAACCCCGACGAACAAGGCATCGAGCTGGCCAATCAGATCATCGCCGAGATGAACGGGATCCTTAGCGGCGACGACTACGTCCAGTTCCCGCTCACGGACTACAACGCGACCGCGATGACGATCGACTTCATCCGCTATGAGCGCGGCGATCTGCCGCGAGTGCGCAAGGGGAAGCTCTCCGTCGTCATCGAACGCCAAGGCAAAAGCCCCTCGATGGAGACCATCGAGGTTCCAAAGCCTGTGGTCATCGAGCCGCCTCCCGTGGCGGCGTCATCGTCGGACTGGCGCATGACTGCCGGCATCGTCGCTGGAGGCACTGGTGTGGCGCTGCTTGGCGTCACCATCGGTTTGGATTTGTCCGCCAGCTCGAAACGCGACGACTACGACGGGTTGCGGGCTTGTCTCGAGGGCCCGACTCCCTGTGAGGATGGGCGCACTGTCGGCGACTACAACACCCTCGGGTCCGAGATCGAGACGCTCACGTCCATTGAGACCGTGACCCTCATCTGCGGAGGTGTGCTGACGGTCGCTGGCGTCGCGCTCATCGTCTGGCAGCTGGTGGACAGCAAGGGTGAGGTCGAAGACGAGGAGCCAGGCCTCAGCTTGATGGTGGCCCCCAACGCCAACCTCGACGGGAGCGAAGTGCTGTTGAGGTGGACGTTCTGAACGGCACTGCAGTCCACTGGATGCGCGCGACAAGATGAGCGCACGCACAGACACGGCCTCCTCGCCAGTACGTGTTGAGCTGCGCGCGCTCTTTGTGCTCGCCGCCCCGTTGGTCGTGGTCAACCTTGGCGGCCTCTTGATCGGGGCAGTCGACATGGCCGTCGTCGGACGCCTCGGTGCTGCGGAGCTAGGCGGCGTCGGCCTCGGCAATACTATCTTCTTCGCCATCAGCACCGTCGGCCTCGGCATCATGCTTGGCCTCGACCCGCTCATCAGCCAAGCGGTTGGCGCCCGAGAGGATGTCACCGCGAGCTCCCTCTTGCGTCACGGTCTGCTGCTGGCCATTGGGGTCGGTGCGTTCCTGGCCGGCGTCGTCGTGCTCGTTGTCGAGAGCCTCGGACACCTCGGCATCGACGCCCAAACCGAAGCCCTCACCGGCGACTATTTGTCGGCGCGACTGGTGAGCATGGTGCCCTTCCTCATGATGTGGGCCGCCCGCAGCTACCTGCAGTCGTACTCCATCACGCGGCCCATGCTCAGCTCGGTGATTTGGGCCAACATCATCAACCTTCCGACGAGCTGGTTCCTGGTCTTCGGAGACACCGGGTTGAACGGCCTGGGGTTGCCCAGCCTCGGCTTCGACGGGCTCGGAGTGGCCGGTGCTGGCTGGGCGACAACCCTCTCCATTGGCATCCAGCTCGGCATCCTGCTCTTGGCCGTGCGCAAGCGACACCCAGCCAAGGAGCCGACCACCCGCTGGGATCCAGTGGTCTTCATGAGGACGTTCAGACTGGGGCTCCCCGTCGGTTTGCAGCTCCTGGCCGAGGTCGGCGTCTTCACGATTGTGACCGTCCTCATGGGCAACCTCGGCAAGCTCCCCCTCGCCGCCCACAACGTCGCGATGACGCTGACCAGCGTGACGTTCATGGTCCCGCTGGCCATCAGCTCGGCTGCCGCCGTACGCGCTGGGCAGGGAGTCGGCGCCAGAGATCAGGGCGCGACGCGGCGCGCCGGCTGGGTTTCGTTGGCCTCGGCCGCCTCCCTCTCGTCTTTGGCCGCCCTCCTCTTCGTCGTCGCCGGAGCGCCCCTAGCCGCGCTGCTCACCAGTCAGTCCGAAGTCATCTCCGCCGCCGCCGCCCTGCTCCTGATCGGCGCCCTGTTCCAACTCCCAGACAACCTCCAAGTGGTCGCCGCAGGAGTGCTGCGGGGCATGGGCGACACCCGTTGGCCTATGGTCATCAACATCGGCTGCCACTACCTCGTCGGGCTGCCGATCGGGATTGCTTTGGCCTTTGGGTTGGATTGGGGCGCCGCAGGGCTGTGGTGGGGGCTGGTGGCGGGCTTGGGCTTCGTCTCCATCCCGCTGGTCTTGCGCTTCGTGTTCTTGTCTCAAAAGCTCGTCGCGCGCGCATGAGAGGCTCGAGTCTCAGCGCGACGTAAGGGTCGCGCGGGAATTCTTCTGCTGGCCGTTGACCGCTAGACAAGAATATCTATGTGGCTGGACGCTTAGCGAACTGAGGAGTCGTCCGGGAACAAAATGCGCATTTGGGCGAAGTCAGAGGTGGGAGGGCAAGGAGGTCGATGCAGGCGATGCCCAGTATCGTCGAAGCAGACCGACGCTGCCATCACGCCTCTGGCGATGCTCAATGGGCAGGTTGTTTTCTGAGGACGCCTTAGGATCTGCCGGAGATACGTGGAGCGTTTTTGTCCCAACCAGGACTTGGCGTTCGTGATGGAAGCAGACCCCAATCTCACCACAGAGAGCACAGAGAGCACAGAGAGAGTTTCCTTTCTCTTTCCTCCGCTATGGGCTCAGTTCTTTGCCGGCCGTTGACCGATAATATCTAGAACTCGCATGGTTGGCCGCAGAGAGGGGTCACCTTAGTCCGCGCAACAGTGGCATTGGCGTCGGAGAAGATGCTTTCCCGCTCTGTGTTCTCTGTGCTCTCTGTGGTGAACTTCGGTGCGCTGCCAAGGGTTCCTTAGAAGGCTAGGTGTGAAAGGAGGAGGTTGATGGTTGCATGTTGTCTGGCCTGAATTCGTCTACTTATTTTCCGGCGAGCCCTTAGTTGACCTTTGATGGGTGACGAATAACTTCCGAGGCGCTGAGCGTCGAGGCGCTCGACGCGCTGGACCAGTTGCCGCAGATGAAGCTGACGACGCGCAAGGAGCTGCCAAGGCTGCGCCCGCGCTTCCCCGAACCACGTCGGGGAACCGCAGCCCCACCAACCCACGATCCCCCAGGCCTGCCCAATCGGGTTCGCTCAGTAGCTGCAGGCTTTCACGTAGCCGCCGTCGCAGGCCTTCTTGAAGAGCTTCTTGGCCGCGTCGGTGTCCTCACTGCCGCCTTGCGCGTTCTTGTGCATGAAGGCCAGGCTCGAGCACGCCGCCATGACCCCATCGTCGCATGCCCCTTGATACAACGTGCGAGCCTTCTTGTAGTCGACCCCTACGCCCTGCCCTTGTTGGTAGAGGAACGCGAGGTTGTTACACGCCGCCTGGAGGTTGGCACCGCACGACTTCTCGTAGAGCACGGCGGCCTCGCCGATGTCCTCCTTGACGCCGAGCCCCTCGCGATAGAGGTAACCCAGGTTGTTGCAGGCGGCTGCCTCACCGCCATCACAGGCGGTCTTGTAGAGGGCGGCGGCGCCTTCGTTGTCCTCGCTGCCGCCTTCGCCTTTCTGCAGCATGAACCCCAAGCTGCGGCAGGCGGTCATCAAGCCGTCGTCGCACGCCGCCTGGTAGAGCGAGCGAGCCTTGGTCGCGTTCTTCGTCGCCCCGCGCCCTTTTTTGTAGAGGAACGCGAGGTTGTAGCAGCCCGCCGACGAATTGCCGTTGCACGCCATCGTGTAGAGCGTGAACGCCTTGTCGTCGTCCAAGGGAACTCCGTCGCCGTTGGAGTACATGAAGCCCAGCGTCGTGCACGAGGGCATATGGCCTGACTCGCAAGCCTCCCAGCAGCGGGCGGGGTCGCCCGCTTCACAGGCCTTCTCGAGCTCGCTGACGTCCTTCAGGTCGGCCTCCAACGTCGAGCGCGCGCCAGGCATCAACTCGAGGCGCTCGCTGAACGTCGAGAACCCAGCGCTGCGGACCTCGACCAGGACCGCGCCAGACTCCACCTCGAGGGACGCCGCGGCGTCTTTCGAGCAGGTCCCGCGCACCTCTCCGTTGACCACAACCTCGGCGGCGGCCACGTTGCATTGGATGGACAGCACCGCGGGCAACGGAGCGAGCACGATCCCGCTCAGCGTCGTCGTCGTCGCCGAAAGGTCGACCGCGACCACATAGGGCGAGTAGCCAGGCAGCTTCAGCGTGAGCTCGGCGGGGCCGGCCGGCAGGTCGAGGAACTGGTTCGGGGCCAGCCCGAGCTCGGTCCCATCGAGCAGAACGGTGACCGGCGAGGGCGTCACGTCGAGAATCTCGAGCCGGCCCGTGCCGTTGCCCAAGTCGGAGGGACCATTGCACGCCGAGCCGACGCCCGACCAGCACAAGTAGGCCGCGGCGAGCTTCGGAAAGCCTTCCTTCGCCGCCACCTTGAGGGACTTCCCTTCGCTCTCCACCACGATCTCGAAGACCAGCTCGTTGCTGTCCGGAGCCCACACTTGCAGCTGCAGGTCGAACGCATTCTTGCCCGACTCCATGGCGCTGAGCTCGAGCAGTTGGTCGATGGCGATGCGGTTGGCTGCGCGCAGCTGGCATTCCCGCTCTGAGGTCGCGCCGACCCCAACCTCGCTGTTGCACTGGGAATAGACCGCCTCCATCTCCTTGGAGCCCGCAAACTTGACCAGGCCCTCTTTGAGCACCACCGAGCGGAACCGCGGGGCCGACTGCTCCAGCGCCTTGGCGTCCTTGTCGCTGCCACTGAAGATCAAGAAAACCCGCACCCCATCGTCGTCCTCGGCGCCCGCCGCCGCCGGCATCCAGAGGAAGAGAACCAAGCTCGAAACCAACAGGGCTTTGAATCGGTGTGAGTCGTTTCTGAGCATTTTCATCCCTCGAATCCCGATGGGTTGCGCGCTTCCGGCGCTCGACACTTCGGGTTGACACGACTCTCCGCCATTCTTGGCTGCGAGCTCGCGACGGGTCCATTTCGGCGAGTGTTTCATTCGCGAGCAGGCTCTAACGTGGCGGCGAGTCGATCGATCTGACACCTGTTCCTGACACCTGTTCGGCCTGGAGGATGACTCGTCAGCTTCAGAAGACGAAAAATTATCGAAGCAGCAAGACGTAGAGCAGGATACCTGCAATCGCCGCCACCGCGAAGACCGCGACCATCAGACCAGGCCCCATCTGGATGAGCCCAGGCAGTTCAACGTCGCCCTCGGCTTCGTCTTTCGCTCGGAGCTCTTCTTCTTCTCGCGCCTTTCGAGCCGCGTGCACCTCGGAGAGCTTCACCACCGCGTCGTCAGCGGGCGCCGCGCCGGTGATGGCGGAGAGCTTCTCGAAGAAAGACCGTCCGTTCTGGATGCGCGTGGTGTGGTCCACGTCCGTCGCCCTCTCCAGCAGCGCCCCCAGCTCACCGCTGAGGACCCAGGCCGGCAGGTCGATTTCGGCTTTGCAGTGCAGCTCCATGCAGCGGAAGAGGTCCTCGCCGACCACGACCGGCTTGCCCGTAAGAGCCTCGATGAAGATCAAGGCCATCGCGTAGACGTCGCGAGCCGGCGTCGCAAGGTCTTGCTTCAAGGCCTCCGGCGAGGTGTAGGCAGGCGTCCCGAGCATCTGCCCGGGCATCGTCAGGCGCTTCTGCAGGTCCCCGTCGTCCAGCAGGGCCAAGCCGAAGTCGAGGATCATCATGCGCTCTTCCGCTGTCCCAGGTTTGTGCAGGAAGAGGTTGCGCGGCCTCAGATCGCGGTGCACGATGCCCGAGGCGTGAATCCGTCCGAGCGCCTCGAGGCAGGGCACGAAGAGCGCCTTGGCGCGAGCGAACGAGAGCGGCCCCGAGTTGGCGAGTTCGTGGCTCAGATCGTGGCCGTCGAGGAGCTGCATGGCGATGTAGAGACGCTCGTCGGAGAACCCAGTGTCGAAGAACGTCACGATGTTGGGATGCTGCACCGAAGCCGCCGCCTTCGCCTCCCGATTGAAGCGACCGATGAACACCTCGGCGTCCGCCTCTCCGCGCACGAACTCGACTTGCGACAAGACCTTTAGAGCCACTTCGCGGCGACTGTGCAGATGTCTTGCTCGGTAGACGTGAGAGCAACTGCCCTCGCCCAGGTACGAGAGGACCTCGTAGCCATCGACGACTTTTCCGCTCTCGAGGATCTTGCGTTTGGCACTCACTGCGATCGTCGTCTCCAGTTCGGTGCGAACCTGGACCAGGCTCAACAACGACGTGAACAGTAAACAACCCCCTCATCGGCTGCAAGCGCCCTCGCTTTGGCCTCGCGCGGCGTTGCCCGACATTGGCGGGGAGACGCCGACGCTTGTGCCGCGAACATCGCCAGAACTATACTTCGGCGGTCGTTTGGGAAGAGGTACGCTGCCGCCTTTGCGCGCGCGACCCGACACCCACGTGCCACACTCTGGAGGTGACGTCCTCACCTCATCAACCTTGACCGAAAGTCCAGGGAGTATTCGATGTCGTACAAAGTGAGCGAAGTAGAGCAACGGCATTATGCCGAGAGAGAAGTGGCCCGCCGCCGAAAGAAGGCTCAAGAAGAGACCAACGCAGCCAAGTTGGCGACGATCAAGGCTGGCCTCAAAGAGACCGTCGCGGTCGAAGACGACGACATCCTCGAGGACCTGCTCGCCCTGGGCTTCACCAGTGAGACCGTAGGGGTCTTGCCCATCGTCCCCCTCATCGCCGTCGCTTGGGCCGACGGGGAGGTCTCCGCCAAGGAGGCCAAACGCATCCTCGAGCTCTCCGAGCAGAGAGGCGTCAAGAAGGACTCCGAGGCCTACGTGCTCCTCGACGGACTCGTCCAGAAGCAGCCCTCCAAAGAGTTCGTCTACAGCTGCATCTTCGTGCTCAAAGAGATCTATAACACCCTCTCACCCGAGGAGACCTCGCGCGCCAAGCGCAACCTCCTGGGCTTCACTCACGTCGTAGCCAAGGCCTCAGGCGGCGTGCTCGGCCTCTTCGGCAACAAGGTCTCTGGCGAGGAGAAAGACCTCATCGAAGAGATCGCTGAGTGGCTGGGCGTCAAGGACTCCTCAAGCAGCGAGTCGGTGCACAACATGATGACCGTCGACAACACGGACGACCAAGACGACCTCGAGAAGAGCGAGGGTGACGAGGGCGAAGTCAGCGGCGAGGCCACCGAGGACGTCGAGGCCACCGAGGCTGTCGCTGAAGAAGACGAAGACGAAGGCGAAGGCGAGAAGTAGCGCGCTCGGAAAAGGTGGGGCCTTCGGGCCTCCACTTTTCGTTTCAGAAGGGCCACTGAAGCAGAACGCTCGCGCCCGCCCCCTCGGCGGCGGGAGTCACGAACCACGACAAGCCTTCCTCTGGTTTGTCTGTGGTCGGCGGCAAAAACGAGCGGCGACTGGGCTCGTAAGTGGTCAGGGCGAGCACGACGCCTGTGACGTAGAGCACATAGAAGGCGCCGGCGCTGGCGAGCTGAAGAGTCTGCCAGTTCTCTGCCACGGCGCGCTCTTTGGCGGTGAACTCGAAGGTCGCCCCACGGATGTACTCGATGGCGAAGTAGCCCAATAGGCTCGCCGTCGCGGTGACGACCTCGAGGGTGAGAAAGGTCATGCCGAGGGCGAGCTCGTCGTTTTGGAACTGCCCAGCGCCAAAGGGCAGAAAGTTGATGAAGTAGAGGCCCTTCTGCTCCTCGACCGTGACGTAGACGGTCTCGATGACGACGCCTCCGCCTTTGACGCTGCGCAGCTCCTGCAGCTCCTCGTCGTGGTTCTTGCGGACCTCCTCCAGGTAGCTGGCCGCGGACTTGGGGATGGGGATCCCCTCCTCGATTCGGTAATCTGGGTTGCGCCGCAGCAGCCCCAGGAAGGCCAACTCTGCCATGCCCAGCTCGCCGAGCTCGAACTGCGCGACGCCCAGCAGCAGTTGGGCCTCGATGTTCTTGTCGTCGGCCTTGAAGCACTGCTCGGGGTTGATGAGGGGGTCGAGGGTTTGGGTCACCAGCTCATATTGGTGCGTGACGTAGAAGCCTTCGGCGTCGTCGAGCAGCCCCAGCGCTTCGGTTTCATCGGGACAGCCGGCCTGAGCGGGGGCCACAAAGAGCACCGACGCCACCAGGAGGAGGAGGCTGAATGTCGTTGATGTCACTCGCTCAAACGGCATGTCTCGCCCAGTCACGTCTAGCAGTGCTTGCGCTGCGATCGCGCGTAGGGGGGCTCGCTTCGAGCCGCCTCTGTTCTGAGTAGCGCGCGAAAACCCGATGCGGCGCCGTTGACGCCAAAGGACCCGAGCTGCAGCGTCTTTCACGGGGCCTTACCGCTGCAAACTATCGCCCATTCGACCGGCGTGTACAATGCGGAGGCGCATCGCCGATCCCGAGCGTTGGCACCGCACCTGGCCTGCTCCGACGTCAGAACAACACTGGCTCGGTCTTGCCGGGTCCTACCGAGACCTGTTTGTTGGGGTACTTCCGAACGGCCTTCGAGGTGCGGCTCTCGAGCTTGGTGCCTTGGGGGATGGCGTAGATCACGATGGTCTTCTCGCGGCCAGTGTTCTCCATCTCGATGGCCATCGGCTTGCCGGGGAGCACATCTTCGAGCGCACCGGGCTGGTCTTTGAAGCCCCACAGAAAGTACTCGCCGCTCGACTTGTCCTTCTGCTTCACGACGAAGACGCCCGGGCGGTAGTTCAGGCTGATGGCCGGCGCGGTCACTTTGGTTTCGCCCTCAACCACGTGCAGCTTTTGCTTCGACGGGAAACACTCGGGATGTTCCCACATGATGTCGTGGGAGCCTGGGGCGAGCTTGACGATGAAGTCGCCGTCTTCGTTCTTGAAGCGCTTGCGGTCGATAATCGCCTCGGCGTCGAAGGGGAAGACCTGCAGCTCGACGGAAACCAAGCCGGCCTCGTCGACTTTGGGGGCCTTGGGGGCATCAATGGGAGTTTCGGGGTCGGTATCCAGGGTCTTGAGGGGGACAGCCCTGATGATGTGTTTCGCCACCAAGAGTCGCGGGCTGTCGAACAGAGCCCCGCGCCAACCTGGCGCCGTGCCGCGAAGCGACATGCGGGCCACGGCCCTGAGTCTGTCGGTGAGCCTCTCGCGCGCCACGGGGACGGCAAGGGTCCAGAGCGAACCGTGGACGCGGGCCGCGGCGAGCGCCACACGCTCTCCACTCAGCCTCAGAGGGACCTCCTCTGCGACATCGACGGCGACGGCCTCCCCGTGCACTTCGGTCGCGCTGAGAGCGGCCTCGTTGGTGCGCTGAGTGGCCGCTTGTACGAGGAAGTAACCTCCCCCCAGCAAGACGGCGCTGGCCACGGCAAAACTAAGGAGCACCTTGATGCGACGCCCTCGCTGCAGGCGACCGAGGAGGACGAGCGCCTGTTTGTCGTCGGGCTCGTAGGTGAGCACGCGATTGAGGAGGTCGCTGACGTAGGTCAGATCGCGATGTTCGACGGAGTGCGTCGCCCGATTGAGCAGCCGCTCGACGAGCAGCGGCTTGAAGCGCTTCGCGAACGCGGCCGGGTCGGCCACGTACTCGCACGAGAGGGCCAGGGGATCGTCGATGTCGATGGTGGCGAGCTCCTCGCGGAGCGCGTCGCGCAGCTGCGTGACGGTGTCGTAGCGGCGATCGGGGTCGGTCTCCATACACTTGCGGATAATCGCGCTGAGGTGCCGGCTGACCTTGGGGTTTGCCTCGGAAGGCTCGAGGTAGCGAGAGTCGATGATGTTGCGCAAGACAGCCGTCGGGGAGTTGCCCACGAACGGCAGCGTGTTCGTCGTCACGTAATAGAGAACGGTACCGAGCGAGAAGATGTCGCCACGCTTGTCGCTGGGGCGGCCATCGACGATCTCGGGAGGCATGTGAGCCGGCGAACCCAGCAGGCTGCCCGAGGCGGTCATGCGGTCGGCGTCGAGCACGTGGGCGATGCCGAAGTCCATGAGCTTGAGGCGACCGCTGTCGCCGATCATCACGTTCTCGGGCTTGATGTCGCGATGGATGATGCCGACCCCGTGCGCATGCTCGAGGGCATCGCAGAGCTGGAGGATGAATGAGACGCCGACCTCCGGGAACTCGATGGGGTTCTTCTCGACGAACTCGCGCAGGGTCCCGCCCTCGATGAACTCGGTGACGATGAACTTCTCACCGTCCTGCTCGTCGCCCGCGAAGTCGTAGATCTCGACGATGTTGGGATGCCGCAGTTTGGCGACTGCCCTCGCTTCGCGTGCAAAGCGCCGGCTGCTCTCGGGACGACTCGCCAGGTGTGGGTGCAAAAGCTTGATGGCGACGACGCGATCGAGCGAGGTGTCGATGGCTTTGTAGACGACCGCCATACCGCCACGCCCAAGCTCTTCGTGGAGCTCGTAGCGCTTGATGGTACGCGGTTCGGCCATGGTCTATCCGTAGGTAACGACGATTTCCGTTCTTAGCCAACCCGTGCCCAGACAAAGCAAGCCCGTGTGGTTAGCCGCTGAGCGAAGAGACCTATCTCTTCGAACCATTGCCATTCGGTCCACCGCTCCCGTGAGGTTGCGCCCTGGACGAGGACGACCCGGCGATGACGAACGCCGATTCGGCGAGATTCAGCGAATGTAACCCAATCGTCCCGTGGGCGAAAGCTACAAGGTGCGTCTCTGGCAGACAGGTAGCGTCCGAGACGCACTATTGTTCACCGAAGTGGGCCTATTTGCTCTCGAGCATCAGTCGCTGCCGGCCGATCTGAATCGTGTCGCCGTCCTTGAGCTCGGCCTCGCCGCGGATCGCCAAGAAGATCCCTTCTGGGGAACCGAGGTCGATGAGGATGTAGGAGTCACGATCCCGCTGAATTTGCACGGCCTTGTCAGGCAGCCGGTCGTCTTCCGGGATGTTGAGATCACAGCCCGAGCGCCCGATGGTCAGCGTTTCACGAATGAGTCGCTGATCCGCGAGCTCGCCGGACTCTGTGAGCACTAAGACGCGGGCGACGGCGAGGGGGTTGGGTCCCCCCAAGGGACGCGTCCCCTGCTCATCCGGGCTAGCCTGCGTCCACCCTTGGTGGAACTTGATCACCTGCCGACCAATGATGAAGCGATCCTTGTCCTTGAGCAGCGCCTGACGGTTGATCCGTAGGTACACCCCATTGAGGGAGTACATATCCTTGATCTCGACGCCCGTGCGCTTCACGCTCAGCTGTGCGTGCCACGGGCTGACATGGGCGTCTCCTCTGAGCAGGACCTCCCCTTCGCTGCGACCGATGACGGTCTTGCCGTGTTGCAGTGGCAAACGCTCCTTCTGACGACCGTGCTCATCAAGGAAGATCAGCGTAGCGGGGGCTGTCGTGGCCGGGTCGGGCTCGCCGATCGACGACTCCCCCGTCATCGCCTTGGCCAGTGGTGCCGCGGCTGGAGCCCCCGCATAATTTGGGGCCACTGCGGAATAGGACTGGGCGGCGTAAGGGGGGGCTGGAGCCGCGGCGTACTGCGGCGGAGCCGCGGCGTACTGCGGCGGAGCCGCGGCGTATTGCGGCGGAGCCGCGGCGTATTGCGGCGGAGCCGCGGCGTATTGCGGTGGGGCGGCCGAATACTGCGGCGGCGGCTGTGGATATTGCGCGCGCGGCTGCGACCCGGAATGAGAGTAGGACTGCGTGGGGGGCGGAGGCGCGGGCATGGCCTGCTGGTAGACGGGAGGTGGAGGCATGTTCCGCGAGCCCCCCGTCGCCGCGTTGAGCGCCGCCATGGGATCACCAGAGGCCGACGCCGCCAGGGCCGCAGCGGTTTGGGCGTCGGACGGCACAGACAGCTGGTTGGCGCGCCAGCGAGCGGCATCGGCCTGGCTCATGGCCGGGGCATGTCCAGGGGTGGGCGCTGGATTGCCGTCATAGTTCTGTAGTACTCCCACAGAGTGCGACGCGGCCGACGCGGCCAAGGCCTGGCGGGCCTCATTGGCGTTGTAGCCGGTGCCGTGCGCGGCTTCCCAAGCGGCGCGGTCTTGATAGTTCGGAGCCGCGGTGGGGGCAGGAGCGCTGCGTCCCATCTGCTGTTGATAGGCCTGATTGTCCACGTAGGCGCGACCGCTGGACGTCCTCGCCGCGGTCTGTTGCGTGGGTGGAGGGGCGGAGTAGCGATCGGAAGGTGAGGTGCCAGCGATGCCCGTGTCCCTCTGCTTCAGCTCGCCGCGCAGCGAGCCGATGTCGTTGCGGCGCCCGACGACGTCGTCGCTCGTCTTGTGCATCGTTCGAGCGCGCTCGGATTGGTGCTGCACGTCGACCTGGTCGTATTGAGGCCCTTTCTGCTCCACGACGGCCTTCTTCGGCACGACGGCGCGTTGACGCATCGCCCACGGGATTCGCGCCCCACATTGACGACAACGCTCGATGTCAGCGTCGTTGGGACACTCGCAGTTTGGGCAATTGACGACCATCAGTACTCCCTCAATGTTGTTCCATGTCCGACGCCGTTTCCCAAACGATTACCGTCGCTTGAACTCGCCACCGGGCGGCTGGATGGGCCAGACTGGTCGGTCTGTGAAGCCGAGGCATTCATCCATCCTGCCGGAATTTGGCGAGAGTTGCCAAGGGCAAAAGAGAATTCGGGCGACGTTGGAGCACAGGCAGCGCAGAGCAGTCCCAAGAAACACTCGACGAGCCAGCGCACGATGTGCCACAAGAACCCGGTGAGATGGAGCCTATTCATAGCGACGCAGGTCGTCGGAGCGGCCGTCTGCGGGCTCGTGCTGTTCGTGCACTTGAGCACGGAGTCCGTTGACGCCCCGACGTTCGGCCCACACATGCTGGCGTTGGACTTGGTGCAGCCACTGCCGGCGCACCTTGAGCTCCCCGACGCGCTCTTTGCAGCCAAGCTCGAAGCCTTGAGAGCTCGCCGGCTCATTTTGGACGCCGGGCCGTTTCAGGGAACCTACGCGTTGGTCGACTGGGGCGTGAGTCTCGTCAGACGGGACGACGAGCTCGCAGTTCGCGCCTTGGTCCGGCAGGGGCAAGACTTCATCCCGCACGTGCTACACGTGCCGTTTGGCGAGACGACACGCGACGTCGAGATCTACATCGGGCTCGACCGCGAGGCCCTCTTCGACACCTTCCATTCCTGGGGCCCTCGACTCGAGCGCACGCCAATCAGCGCGCGGTGGGATTTTGGGCGGGGTCGGGTGAGGGGGGAAGTAGGGGGGGCGCGCATCGATCGGGAGGCGAGCCTCGAGGCGGTGTTGGCGGCGGTGGTCAGCGGTGCGCCCCGGGTGTCCTTGGTCCTCGAGGAGCGCCCGGCCGCCGTACGGCGCGTCGATCTCGAGAACTTCGAGCCCCAGTACCAGCTCGCCACCTTCTCGACGGAGTTCAACACGCGGAATCGCGATCGGGCGACCAACCTGAAATTGGCGGCGCGCGCGTTGAACGGCGTGATTCTTCTGCCCGGGCAACGATTGTCTTACAATGGCGTGGTCGGAGAGCGAAGCGAGGAGCGGGGCTTTCTCATGGCTCCGGTGATTGTGCAGGGGGAGATCGTCGAGGGGCTGGGCGGCGGAGCGTGTCAGGTCTCGAGTACGCTGCACGCCGCGGCGGTGTTTGCGGGCCTCAACGTCATCAAGCGAGCCAACCACAGCCTGCCGTCGAGCTACATCGAGATGGGCCTCGACGCCGTCGTGGCCTGGCCCAACCTCGACCTGAAGTTCGAGAACTCCTACGATTTCCCAGTCGCCATCAAGGTGTATCTCGACGAGGACCACGTGCGAGCGGAGATCTGGGGTGCTGGCGAGAGGCGCCGGGTGGTCTTCCGCCGAGAGGTCTATTTGGAGTTGCCTTTCGACGAGCTGGTCACCGTGGATTTGACCTTGCCTCCTGGCACCATCAAGACGGTGCGCCGCGGCAAAGTGGGCTACCGTGTGCTGCGGGCTCGCATGTCGTGGGAGAACGGCGAGGAGGTCTTTGAGCGTCTGCCGCTGGACATCTACAAACCTGTGCGTCAATTGGTGACCATCGGTCCGGAGACGAGCTACCCACCGGTGCCGCTGGAAGGGGTTGCGGGCGAGCTTCCTCCCGACCAGTTACCCCCTGATCCCTAGAATTCCTGCGGTTCGCCTGACTGCGCGTCGGCGAATCCTCGAGGAGAGCATCGCGATGAGTGACGACAAGAAAGACCCTAGTGTGGATGACGTTGTTGCTGAGACCCCCCCCGAGGAGACCTATCCTGGTGAGTCCTCCGAGTCGGCAGATGCTGGGCCCGAGATTCCGGATTTCGGCTTGGATCCTCGGACTCTCATGAGCGATCCGTTCGGGGCCATGATGAAAATCATGAGCGATCCCAACGCCATGAAGACGCTCAACGACTTCGTCAACTCCGCCAAGGGCAAGGAGATGATCACGAAGGGGATGGAGAATCCGGCGATCAAGCAGATGATGGGCGGCAACCCGATGTTCGACGGCGCCCTGAAGGGCGCGCTGAGGGACGGCTTCAAGATGCCGCCTGGGTTCGGCGGTTCGCCGGTCTCAAAGCCAGCGGCAGCCTCAAAGCCGGCCCCGGTGAAGGTCCCCGAATCCGTCGAGCCGGAGCTCGACGAACCCGTCATACCGCTCTTAGACGGTCCTCACGGTCAGCTCGCGTTTCCGGTCCTGGCAAAGGTCGCGTCGTTCGACGAGCTCCTGGCCGAGCTGCCCGAAGAAGCGAGGGTCGCCATCCTGCGCATCGCAGAGAAGCGACTCAGGCACCACCTGGGTGAAGCAGGGCTGCAGCGACTCGCCGCCCTGGCGACGGCGCAGAATCTGACGCGTCCGATGGACGTCTTGGTCAACCAGGGGGCTTTTGTCGGAGAGGTCGTTTGGTACGCCATCGTCGAGCTGGAGGAGGGCTTCGCGCCCGGCACCTTCGTGGGGCTCGCCAGCCACGCGCTGGAGTGCGTCACGCACGCTTGCGGCTATCGGGTCGCCTCGTTCGTCACGCAGCTGCTGCAGTACTTGCTGGACTCCGAGGCGGTGACGGTGACCAACGTCCGGCACGCGATCTGGTCCTTGTCGGGTCAGCCCGAGGACGGTGTAGACGGGGTCTTCGAGATCTCTTGGGAGGACGTGGATACGCTCGTCGAAGGAGCGCTCGAGGCGACACTGCCGCCGCCGGTCTTGACGGCGTTGTTGGTGGGTCTGCTGGGCTGGCGTGCACTGGACCCCAGCGAACGTTCGGGAGCTTTCGAGGGCATGCTCGACCGGATGGACCCAGAGCGTCAGGAGGCCGTTCTGGGCGTGCTGGGCGAGTTCCTGAGCGACGCGAAGGACCTCGAGGGGCTGCGGGCTTCGCAGATGCCCGAGGTTCTTACGCGCAGTATTGCCGAGCGCATCGCGACCCAGCTCGGCATCGAGAGAGCCCTCGTCCTGGCTGCAGGCTCTTGGAAGCTCAAGCCCCCAGCTTCAGCGCACGTCGGGCTCCTCAGGGCGTTGGACGTCTCCTGGGCACAAGCCAACGGGAAGTTGCGCACGGGGTATTTGGACAACCTCTTGAAGGAAGGGGACCGCGAGCTGCGGACGTTGGTCTACCAGGTCGCAGCGGCCTGGGACCCGCATACCTACCTGGAGCGTGCGGCGCAGGACCCGGCGGTCTCCATCTCGAAGTGGGCCGTGAAGGAGCTCGAAGCGTTGCGTTGAGAGCTCGAAACGCTGCTATGAAAATCGCCGGGATCGAGCGGTATGTTGTCGATATTGCTTCGATCTTATCGCAGTCATCTGAGTCGCTGCGCGTCATCCAAGAGGTGAGAAAACCTTCGGACCACCGTCTGTTGATGGTCGGCTTCGAGTTCACCACGAAGAGCACGAAGAGCATGAAGAGGCTGATTTTTCATTCCTCTCCTTCGTGTTCTTCGTGTCCTTCGTGGTGAAAGATCGAGGGTGTATCATCAGCGACATGCCGCCAGAACCCGGCGATTTTCATGGCAGTCATCTGAGACGCTGCGCGTCATCCAAGGGATGAGAAAACATCAGAGATTCTGCGATGAGTCTGGCCTCATGTTCACCACAGAGAGCACAGAGAGCTTCTCCTCACTCCTCTGTGCTCTCTGTGTTCTGTGGTGAGCTTGAACCTTTGAATCGCACCTTGATTCCACAAGAAATGGCGCGTAGCCAACCTGACGAGCCCGGCGATTTTCATGGCAGAGGCGCAGAGGGCGGCCGAGGCGCAGAGGGTTTGAGGTAAGGGGCTGTCTCGTCGTGAGTTCATCGTGGCAACGGTGAGTCGGGGTCTTGGTTTTCTCATCTCTTGGATGACGCGCAGCGTCTGAGGCGACTGCGTTGAGAGCTCGAAACGCTGCGTTGAGGTCGTGAGCCTCGTTGCGGCGAGGGTCGTTTCGCAGAGAGTTTGCGCCGTCTTGCCTCTATTCGTTGATCATGGCGTTCCTTTCCGATAGGAAGCACTCGGAACGACAGCGACTCGTCGTGACGGGCATGAAAGCCCGATGAGCGACCCGGTCGTTTCTTTTCGGGGTCGGTGCCCCCGCCCCAGGCGCAACGCCACTTTAGGAGTTCCGTACGGCGCTTGCCGTGACCAAGACGCCCAAGAGTGGGACGGCGGCTGACCCATTCAGCAACATCTCAGCGCCCGCAAGGGCCCGATGCTCTCAGCAGTCTTTTGACACGTGTTCTCAATGTCCCCTTTGATGGAGAAGCTCATGTTCAAAGCTCGCGTACTACTCACCCTGCTGCTCGCCTCCTCCTTCGCCTTGGCCGCCTGCGGTGGCCGTGACGACGATTCCAAGCCCACTCCCGACGCCACCGCCGACGTCACCACGACGCCGGACGCCACCATCGATGGGACCACGAACACCGACGTCACCACACCGAACGACCTGACGTCGACGGACACCACTCCCGACCAGACGGGCGCCACCGAAGACACCACCGCGCTGTGCTCCGACAACATTGACAACGACAGCAACGGCTTCACGGACTGTGACGACTTCGGTTGTCGCGGCCTGTCCGTCTGTCCTGTGGAGGAGTCGAACCAGTTCTGCTCCGACGGCCTCGACAACGACGCTGACGGCTTCGTCGATTGCGACGATTCGCAATGCCAAACTCTCCGCGTCTGCACGCGTGAGAGCACCAACGCGGCCTGCTCGGACAACACCGACAACGACGGCGACCAGCTCGTCGACTGTGACGACGACCAATGCGACATCGAAGGCATCGTGGTCTGTGACAGTGGTGTGGCCGCCAACCCCATGCCGACCGACATCATCGCCGCGGCGATCGCCGAGTGCACGGACGGTGTGGACAACGACACCAACAACTTCACGGATTGCCGCGACTTCGCGTGCTCGCTCAACACCGAGATCACGGTTTGCCTCGACCTCCCTCGTGAAGGCGGCAACGTCCTGTGCGCCGACGGCATCGACAACGACTTGGACGGCACCATCGACTGTGCCGACAACGGCTGCGGTGCCGAGGGTACGGTCATCTGTGCCGCCGGTCAGCCCGTGACCCTCACCCCCACCGAGAGAGCCGCTGCGGCCAACGCGGTTTGCGGTGATGGCGTCGACAACGACACCAACACCTACATTGACTGCAACGACTTCGGTTGCTCCCAGAACCCAGACGTCAACGTCTGCGTCGGCGAGAACAACGACACCCTCTGCAGCGACGGCCTCGACAACGACACGAACGGCCACATCGACTGCGAGGACTTCGGCTGCTCGAAGAACCCCTACGTGACCGTCTGCGACCTCGAGAACACCGCCGCTGAGTGCGGGGATGGCATCGACAACGACGGCAATGGCTATGCTGACTGTGGCGACTTCTCCTGCGACAAGACGGCGGCCTGCGAGTAGTCTGTGGCTGATGCGGCCGCGACGTGTGACCGCAGGCCTTCGAAAACACCGCGCTGCCCTGGCAGCGCGGTGTTTTCTTTCGCGTGTCATGATTCAAGGCGAGCGGGGGAGGAACGGGATTTGAAGCGAGAAGACGCCTCGAAACACTTGGCGGCCTATCTGCAGGCCATGGGTCTCAGGCTCCCTGAGGGCGAGTTGGCGACCTGCGCGGAGCGGACCGCGGAGCTCTTCGCTTCGAGAATCCGCAGCCTGCACGAGCCCCTGCCCACCGTCTCCACGTTCCCCGCGCCCGCCTCTGGCGGCGCGGTGAAGGTGGAGGACGTCGGCTTCTACAGCCTCTGTGCCCATCATCTCGTGCCCTTCTTCGGCACCGTCGAGCTGCTCTATGTGCCCTCCGAGCGTGTCATTGGCTTTGGCGGCATCGCCCGGGCCGTCGACTACTTCAGCCGCCGGCCGCAGCTGCAAGAGGGGTTCACCGAGGAGCTGGCGGGCTTCTTCGACTCTCTGGTGTCGCCGTTGGGCCTCGAGGTTCGGGTCTGCGCTCGCCAACTCTGTGTGGAGCTGCACGGCCATGGCACGCAAACGCGCTACACCACGACCGCACGTCGCGGGGAGCTCTGAGAGGGCCTGTCCCGTTGAGGTCGTTTGCCGAGAGACGGGCTTGCGGTTCATCCCACGAGGCCTTACGAGATCGGCCTCTTCGGCCTCCTTACGTCGCCAGCGAAGCTGCCTGACACTCATCGAGAGGGATTCGTGAAAACACTGCTGACCACGCTATTGAAAGACCACACGCTCGCTCTCGAGGAGCGTCAGGATGACGGTCCTTGGACCTTCTTCCACGTCCGCACGAAGAAGTCCGTCAGTGTGGAGGCGAGCACGCTGGAGGCCGAAGTGGCCGCGGCGGAGGACCCTCGGGCGTGGCTGTCGTCGTTTCTCGAGGGTCTGACGGCGGTCCTCTGCCGACGCACGTTTCGCCTGCCGGAGATGAGCTTCGCCGACGCCGCAGGGGGCTTGCTCCCGCGTCTGATGGGGCCAGGCTTCGTCGCGGGCGTGCAGCGAGCGGGGGTGGCGCGTCCATACGCTCGGCAGTGGGAAGCTGGGTTGGTCCTGACCTACTGGGTCGAGCTCGACGACGGGCTCGAGTTGCTGACTCGAGAGAACGTCGAAGCGTGGGCTGTGACGGACGATCGAATCGCCTGTGCGGGGCGGAGCATGCTCTTCCACAAGACCGGGTTCGACTGCGAAGAGACTCGCGCGAGCGGCGGCGTTCGGACCTTCAGCCGTGGGGATGGCTACGACACCGCGCGGATCCTCGCGTTGGCGGATCTCGAATGGCATCGGGCGCAGACGGGATTGCTCGCGGCGGTCCCCCGAGAGGGTTTGATGTTGTACAGCGAGCGCCCCACAGCCGACACAGACGCCGCCTGGCAGAGCTTCAAGGCGACCGTGTTGGAGGAGTTCTCTTCCTCGTCCAGACCCCTCTCACCACACCTGTTTGAGCTCGTGAAAGGCCAGGTCCGGGTCCTGTGACGAGCAGGGCGTTGACCAGTAGCGCCCTCGTCGAGGCGACGAGCATTCTCGCAGTGCAACGGTATGCGCAGCGTCGGTCATTAGACCGGAGACCGGAGAGACCGAAGAGAGCGGAGAGAGCGGAGCGAAAATCGGTTCACGAGGAAACGAGTTACGCCTATCCCAATTGGGCATGGAATCGGCGTCAGCTCACAGAGAGAAGAAGAGGGACTCCCGTTCGAAGTGGTGTGGCCGAGGAACGGAAATTCTATTGCAGAGAGCTTTGCCTTCTGCTAGGGCATTCAGGTTTGGCAAAACATGAGCCGAGCAGAAATCGCGCTCTGCGGCCAACCGCGTCAACTTGAGACGCCAGCGATCGGCGGCCAGAAATAGAACTTGGCGATAGCTTATACAGGTAGGTGTTCTCGCTCAGTGACCAACTACACGGACTTCAGTTCGAGTGGTGGCCGATCAACACAAGATTCGGGCGTGGCGCATACCAGCCAAATGGAGCGTGTCGATGTCAGATTTGGGTGAAGAGGTTGACCCTTTGGATGAAGAACTAGACGAATTCCTCCCCGAGGGCGCGGACGAGGAGAATCTCGAAGACGAGGAACCTGAGGTCGTCGTTGAGAAGGAAGTAGAACCGGAAGAAGACGAGGAGGAAGACGAGGACGAGTCCGAAGAGTCGGAAGACGACGACGACGACGACGACGAGCTCCTCCGGGCAGCCGAAGAAGACGTCGAGGACGATGCCCCCTTCTGGCAAGAACAGGCCGGCTATCACGAGGACTTCGACTGGACGACCCTCACCGAAGAAGAGCGGCTGAGCCACGAACAGGTGCTCAGCATGACCAAGGCTGAGCTCGAGGCCCTCAACTACAAGCGCCTCAACGTTCTCGATCGCTGGGCTGCCGCCCAGGCCTTCGCCATCCAAGGACTGCGAGACGCGTTCCAGGAAGCCTGCCGCTCCATCTTGAAGTCTCGTCGCAAGCACGACGGCTTGATGTACGAGGACATCTACCTCGAGCTCATCAGCGATCTGGCCGACGCCGGCGACTTCGAAGAGGCCTTCAGCCTCCTGAAGAAGTTCCGCAAACAGTTCCCAGAGGAGGAGGAGATCTACCAGCGAGTCAATGGCTTGCTCATGATTGAGTCCGGCGAAATCCATGAAGGCAAGTCCATCCTGGATGCGCTGATGGCCAAAGCCAGCGACCACGGCGAGCTGCACCTCGAGCTGGCCGACGACCTGCTGGCCATGGGACATCCAGAGCTGTCCCTCAACATCTTGGACCGTGGCAAGGACTTCGCGCGCCGCAATCGAGACACCGAGCTGATGACCGCGCTCGACGAGACCATGCGGCTGGCCTTGGCGCACATCGAGGGCGACGACTGAACCTCCCTATCGGCGATAGGTTACCGAGACAAGTGTTCTCGCTCAGCGGCTAGCCACGCGGACCTGAGATGCCTAGCGGTCGGCGGCCAGATGAAGAAACCCACTCACGAAAAGAGCCCCGGGCAAGTCTACTGCTGACTCGCCGGGGCTTTTTTTGTGGATCGCTCGGGCTCCTGTATCGTTGTCTCCTGCGTGACTCGGTCCGGGAATTTCCGGCACCGTGGAATCCTCGAAGCTCGAGGCGGTGTTTGCTCTCTGCTTGGCGGCACGACCACGCTGCCTCATGGAAGCTCGACGCTGCATCACCTGTCCGACATCCCTATGCCCCAACCCCTCCAAAAGACCCGACGGCTCGACCTGCTGATACTCGCGGTTGCCTGTGTTGGATTGGTGCTGGTTGGAGCCCTGGGTGGCGGCGATTCGGTGATCGCGGACAACCTCCTCGAGCCCAGTCCTAAAGCGGGAGCCACGGTCGAGCCCAGCCCAAAGCTCGACGCCGAGCCGCCAGACGGCTACCTGCTCTACGTGCTGCCAGCCGTGGTCTTGGCCGACGTCGCCTCGTCGTTGAGCGCGCCGCCCGCCGCTGTGGCGGTCGACTGCAGCCGCCAAAGCCTGCGCAGAGCTCGCGCCGAATACCTCAGCGGCGCCTTGGAGGCCGTTCAGACCCGCCTCACAGCGAGCCTTCAGTGTGAGAACACAGAGGATGCCGACCAACGGCGATTCTTGCTCGCCCGGGTACGACACGAGCTCGGCGATTACACAGGCGCCATCGAGGCCCTAGAGACGTTCGAGGCCGATCACTTTATGGCCGACTTCGTCGACGCACAGCGCGCCGAGAGCTTGCGAGCCGCCGGACGAAACGCCGATGCCCTCGCGCCCCTGCAACGCATCATCGACGACCGTTACAGCAAGCTCTACCACCAAGCCGTGGTCGACCGGGCGGTGACGCTCTTTGAAAACAAGGACTTCGAAAAGAGCATCGACGCCATCAGCGAAGTCCTGGACACCTACCCCGAATACCCACTGCGCGAGCGGCTCTTCCTGTCTCGCGGCGAAGCCTATCTGCAGTTGGGGAAGAAGGAGGCCGCGGGACGAGATTTCGACCACATCGTCTTTGTCTATCCTTGGAAACACGCCGCCATCGCCTCCGAGAAACACCTCGCCGACCTGGCCGCCGAGGGCGTCGCCCTGCCCGTTCACACCTTCGACGAACGCTACGAGCGTGCCCGCGATCTGCGCACCAACAAGCACTGGGACATCGCCGACGCCGCGTTGCGGGAGCTCTTGGCGGGCGCCAAGACCGACAAGGGCTACACGGTCCGAGAGAATCAGCTCCGTATGCAGCTCGCGCTGAACTTCTACGGCGCCAGCCGCTACGATGAAGCCCTGGAGCTCCTTGAAGGCCTCGCCCGCTTGAACGACGAAGGCCACGGCAGTGGGACCGAGCGCTCTTACGTCTACACGCTCATCAAGCGCTGTTACTCCTACAGCGGCCGGTTCGAGCAGGCCCTCGCCAGCGTCAACGAGCGCGACAAGAACCTCTCGGAGGGGGCACGAAACCGAAACCTGGCCGACTACTACGAGTCCGTCGGCGACTACGATAAGGCAGTTCGGTACTGGGAAAAGGTGCTGAAAGGCAGCGAGACTAAGACCTGGGATTACACCTTCCTGCTCTACAAGGCCGGTCGAACCACGACCGCCATTCGTAACTTCGACGAGCTCTCCCGCAGGGCCGCCGGACGCACCCGCGCGAAATACGACTACTGGAAGGCTCGAGCCCTCACCAAGGCCGGCAAGCTCGACGACGCCAAGGACATCTTCGCAGCCATCGCCGACAAGTTCCCCATGGAGTACTACGGCTACCAATCCACCAACCGACTCGCCGAGATCACCCACGCCCAAGAGACGCACGTCGAACGGGTGGCCGAGAGCTCGAAGCCAGAGCAGGCCGCCGGCGTCTTCTTCGCCACCGACGAGGTGAGGCGCTCGAGCTCAGAGGGAAGCACAGGGCTGGGAGCGGACGCTTCGGCGACGCAGCGGCTCGTGGTGCCCATCCTCGACGATTTCGCCCACTATGGCCCGAGTGGCCATTCGAAGTTCGTCACCCCCATGGAGGTCGAGGTCGCGGCGAGACGAAGCACACCCCTGACGATCACCGCGATCGAGGACAACGACACCCCAAAGACCTTCGATGTCCCGACCGGGCGAGCCCAAATCTATTGGTCCGAGCTGCCGTTCAAGGAGAACCGCTTCGTGAACTCCGGGGAACGCACAGAGGTGTCGGCGGACACTGAGATCAAGCCAGCCTATTCCGCCGGTGAGTCCGTCGAGGGCGCGCTGGCGAAGTGCGCGGCGCTCTATGGCGAGCTCTTTCCGCGGCTAGAGCGCGTCTCTTTCCTTTATGACATCGGCTTCGAGACCGAAGCGCGCCACGAGATGCGCGATGTGGCCTTGGAGTTCCGAGGGCTGCGCAAGCTCGGGGCCGGTGGCCGCAAGCCGCCTCTCGGCAAGCCTTGGAAGCTCGGGTTCAAGATCGACCGCCACTACATCGACAATCGCCGCGAAGGGGAGAAGGCCGGGTATTGGGGCTTGAACTCGACGCGCCTGCAGTTCCCCATCCCCGAGACAAAGACCGGTCGTGACGCCCTCGCGGCGCGCCAGCGCGCCATCGTCGAAGTCCGGGAAGACCTCGAGCGATCGCTCACCGGCGCCATGAAAGAGGCTGGCGACTACCACCTCGTGCGTCGGCTGCGCCAAGAGACCCGCTTCCAGCTCTACGACCCCATGGATCCGGAACACCGCGCCGAATGGATGGAGGCCTTCCCACGAGCTTTCCCGCGACTCGTGCAGAACGACGCCGCTGAGCGGGGCCTGAATCCGTACCTGATGTGGGCGCTGATGACCGTCGAGAGCTCCTACAACCCAGATTCTGTCTCGGTCGCCGACGCCCGCGGCCTGCTGCAAGTCATCCCGAAGACCGGAATCAAGGTCGCGACCAGCCTCGGCGTCGACAACTATGGGCCGCACGATCTCCTCGATGAGCGCGTCTCCATTCGTTTCGGCACCTGGTACTTCTCCGAGCTGGTGAAGAAGTTCCAAGGGCAGGAGCTCTTCGCCATCGCCGGCTACAACGGCGGGCCCCACAACGTCGCGCGCTGGTTGGCCATGCGAGGACACGCCCTCGAGATGGACGAGTTCGTCGAGACGATTCCGTTCGACCAGGCCCGCAACTACACCAAGAAGGTGCTGGGGTTCGCCGGGTTGTTCCAAAGAATCTACGAAAACAACCCGACCCTCTACGTCGGGAACACCATCGATGCGAGCTTCCGAGAGCAGCCAAACTACTAGGCTTTCCTCGTCCCCAAGCCTCGTTGCGGCCTAACCTTCGGTGTTCCCGGCCCTCTGGTAGTGAGGCCCTGTTTCTTGCTCGCCTCTGAGCGTCTCGTCGCCTCGAGACCGTCGTCTCCGCAGCCATTATCATGAAATCATTAACGATTTCATTTTTCCCGAAGAAAGCTGCACCGTTTGCCGGCGCGCTGCCGATAACTGGGGCGAACCCAGGCTTTCGAGCCCATCGCGCAGCCCCTGTGGGTCTGCGATTCCACACCGACCACTAGGCCGTTCCTCACTCGCAGGAGCGGGCGACGTGGCCTTCGTGGGTCGTTGTTTGCGACCCTACGCCCAAAGGAGACCTTCATGAGCAACGGAACCATCAACAAAGTCATTCTCGTGGGTCGTCTCGGTTCTGATCCCGAGGTGAGGACCGCACAAAACGGCCAGATCGTCGTGAAGTTCCCGCTCGCGACGAACACTGGCTACGGCGAGCGCAAGAAGACCGACTGGCATCGCGTCACGGTGTTCGGCCGCACGGCGGAGGCTTGCGCGAAGTACCTGAGCAAAGGCAGCAACTGCTACTTGGAGGGACGGATCTCCTACAATCGCTACGAGAAAGACAACGCCGTGCGCTACTTCACCGACGTCTTGGCGAACAGCGTCTCCTTCCTGAGCCCGAAGCCCGTTGACGCCGATGTGGCCGAAGGGCAGCTCGCCGAGGAACAAGTCACCTCGAGCATGGAGCACCTCCCCTTCTGAGTCGGTCTCGACCACATCGCCGTGGCGAGTGCACGCTGCGAGCGAAATATTTCCGACCCCCAGGGTGCGCTTGGGAGTGGCTCTCACCGGCCCCAGGCGCACCCTCGCGGAACTCGCAAAGGGAGCAGAGACGCAGTCTCGAGTTGACTGCCACGAAGCCCATTGATAGCGTTCAGGAACTCCGAGTGGTCTCGTGAGTAGGGTCCACGCAAAACAGCTTTCGAGAATCGACTGACTCGGCTCACCAACCCAGTGACCGTGACCGCCGAGTCGAAGGCGCTGTCTATGCCGAGCCCGAGAGAGTTCTCAATAAGGCGCCTGGTTCTTTTTGTACGTCCTCGTGGTCATCCGGCGCAACGAGTCCGTACTGGCACGTCATTCCTCGAGCTCCGCCAGTCGATGCCCTGTGTATCGGTGAACAAGCGGGAAGAGTGTGCCGCCCAGGCCGACGCTACAGGGGTCGAAATGAAGGTTTTTGTGCGCGCGCTCGGGTTCCTCGCCATCTTGGCGGCGCTCTCTGTCATCAGCGCCTGTGATGACGACGACAAGAGCAACCCCACCGGCGACGTCTTGGTCGACGGCGACCTCCAGCTCGACGACACCTCTGAGCTCTCCGACCTCGGCGATACGGATGCCACGACACAAGGCGACGGCATAAACGACGGCACCACGATTGTGGAACCAGAGCGCGTGACCTGTCCCAAGACACTGGTGGCGCCGGCCACAGGACTCTGCAGCTACACGGCTGGAGACTCCATGCTCCTCATCGAGGGACAAGTGCTCGCCGGGACCACGATCTACGAAAACGGTGCGGTCCTCATCGACCGGACCAGTCAGAACGCCAAGATCACCTGCGTCGGTTGCGACTGCGACAGCGCAACGGGCGCCTCGACGGCGTCGGTCCTGAGCTGCGCCAAGGGCGTCATCTCCCCCGGACTCATCAACCCGCACGACCACATCACCTACGCAGTCGGCCGTCCGCAGGGGCATGGCGACGAGCGCTTCGATCACCGTAACGATTGGCGACGAGGTCTGCGTCAGCACACCGAGGTCGGCAACTATCCAGGCGTCGACAAGACCCGAGAAGGCGTGCTCTACGGCGAGCTGCGGATGCTCTTCGGTGGAGCCACCAGTGTGACGGGGGCGATCGGCACGGCCAACACCAGCGGTCTGCTGCGCAACCTCGACAACGGCGCCTACACCGAGGGACTGGCGGGCATCGACGTCAAATACCAGACGTTCCCGCTCGGAGACGTCGACGGCACCATGCTCGCGCAAGGCTGCGCCTACCCCTCGATCGACTCAGAGAGCGAGCTGGGCGCCAACATCTACATGCCGCACATCTCCGAAGGCATCGACAACGAGACCCACAACGAGTTCGGTTGCACTTCGGGTGGGGAAACAGGTTCGCGGGACCTCATCGCCGAGAACACGACCATCGTTCACGGCATAGGCTTGTCGGCCGCCGACATCCAGCTCGTCGCCAATCGCGGCGCCAAGCTGATCTGGTCCCCTCGCTCCAACGTCGACCTCTATGGCAACACAGCTTCGGTCACGACCTACAAGCACCTCGGCGTGAACATCGCGCTGGGCACTGACTGGTCCACTTCCGGCTCGATGAACGTGCCGCGCGAGCTGCGGTGCGCCGACGAGCTCAACCGCAATTACTTTGGCAACGTCTTCACCGACCAAGATCTTTGGCTGATGTCCACCTACAACTCGGCCGTGGCCATGGGCGCCGAGACCCAGCTCGGCCTGCTCGCCGTCGGTTACATCGCCGACATCGCCATCTTCGATGGGACGGATCGGGCCGAATACCGAGCCATCATCGAGGCGTCGCCAGAAACAGTCGCGTTGGTCATGCGAGGCGGCACCCCACTGCTCGGTGACACCGCGATCATGAGTGGATTGATGGGCGCTCAGGCTTCGACTTGCGAGACGGAAACCGTCTGTGGCCGCGAGAAGCTCGTCTGCGCTCAGGCCGACGCGGGCATCACCATGGCAGCCATTCGCGGCGCCGTGAACACCAACTCCTACGAGCTCTACTTCTGCGACGACCCGCTCAATGAGCCGTCTTGCGTCCCCTTTCGTCCCGGCGATTACGTCGGCATGACCTCCGCCACCGACCAGGACGGCGACGGCATCGACGACGTGGATGACAACTGCCCGACGATCTTCAATCCAGTCCGCGTGATGGATGGAACTGCGCAACCCGACACCGACAATGACGGTTTCGGAGACGTGTGCGACGTGTGCCCCCTCAACGAAGGCGGCTGCGAGCTCCCGGACCCGACCGACCGAGACAAAGACACCATCGAAAACTTCCAGGACAATTGCCCGAATGTGGCCAACACGGACCAGGCCGACGCCGATGACGACGGAACTGGCGACCTATGTGACTCCTGTCCGAACTATGCAAACCCCGGCAACGGTGCGTGCCTGACCACCATCTATGACATCAAGCAGGGAGTGACCGCTGTCGGTACGAGTGTCCTCTTGCAAGACGTGGTCGTGACGGGCTCTGCCGCAGGAGAAGGCTTCTTCGTGCAGGTGCACCCCGATGACGCAGGCTACGTCAGCGCGGAGTACAGTGGGCTCTACGTCTTTGCTCGAGGCCTGACTCCCTTCCCCGCTCAGGGCGACCGACTCACCCTCCAGGGAGCCGTGGCCGAGTGGTACGGTCAGCTCCAACTGTCCAGTTCTTCCGTCACCATCAACTCGTCCAACAACGCTCTGCCCGCTCCGACCGCCGCTGTGCCGGCGAACATCGTCGCTGGGGGCAATATGCAAGCCGCCTACGAGGGCGTCCTCATCACGGTCAGCAACGTCACCGTCTCGGCCGTCCAACCCGCTCCAGGCCCAGGTGAGACCGCTCCGACGGACGCCTTCGTCGTGAACAATGGGCTGCGCGTCGACAACTTTTTCTACACCGTCACGCCAATGCCGCAGCTCAACGACACCTACGAGGCGATCACCGGCGTCCTGCGGTGGTCCAACGACTTCAGCAAACTCGAGCCCCGCGGCCCCAGCGACATGGGCCCCCCAGTGCTGCTCGCCTTCGACTCGCAAGGCACCTTCCTCGAAGCAGGAACCACTGGCGTTCCCACTCCTGAGCTGCAGGTGCGCATGAGCGCCGCGGTCGTCAGCGACACCGTGATTGCCCTGACCTATCCCACGCCTGCTGTGCTCACCGGCCCAGCCACCGTGACCGTGCTCGCTGGCCAAGCCTCGGCCAATCTGACCCTCACCGGCGTCGCCGCCAACACGACACCCGCCGTCGTCACCGCGACCTTGGACGGGCGCTCTGAGGACGCCCTCGTGCGGGTCTACGGCGCCGCCGAGGTTCGCCAGGTCGTCGCCGTCACGCCAGACCCAGCGACGGTTCGCATCTCCGGCACGGTCGATCTCACCGTCGAGCTGAACCTACCTGCAGGCGCCAACGAGCAAGTCACCTTGGTCGCCAGCTCGGCCGCCATCTCCGTCGTCAGCCCCATGACCGTGCCCCAGGGTCAAGTCACGGGGACCTTTACCGTCACGGCCGGCGCCGCGGCTGTCGCCGGTGAGACCGTCACCGCCTCCATCGGCGCCTCCAGCGCCTTCGCCACGGTCGATGTGGTCGAGACCCCGCAGACCGGGCTCATCATCACCGAGGTCTTCTACAACGGCACAGGGGCCGACGATGGCTTCGAGTGGGTGAAGCTCTACAACGGCACCAGCGCCGCCATCGATCTCAGCGGCTATTCCATCGGCTACGCTGGCGCCGGTTACTCCGTCGGCAAGTACGCGCTCAGCGGCACCGTCGCCCCTGGTGGCTGCTTCGTCGCAGGCGGCGTCGCCTCCGACGCGTCCAATGGCAGCCCAGTCTACAACTTGGCTCAGGACTTCGACCCCGACATCCAGAACTCCGGCGCCGTCGCCGATGCGGTCGGCCTCTTCCACAACGCGGCGAGCGCCATTACGGACGCCTCTGTGCCCATCGACGCCGTCATCTACGGGACCACCAACAGCGGCGGTCTGGTCGACGAGACGGGAACCGCGGGCAACGTCGACGTCGGGAACGCTCCCGCCACGAACTCGATTCGTCGGTTGGGCGATGGGACCTGGGAGTTCAACCCGGCCCCGACCCCGAACCTCTGCCCGCCCTTCTAGGACTTAGGAGCTTCCCTACAAATCATTTGGGTGCTCTTTTGCGGAGGCAGGGCTGAAGCCCTGACCCGCCGGGGGACTTTGTCCCCCGGACCCCCTTTTGCATTTTTCTTTGGGTGCAGTCTGGCCAGCGATCGGAGGCTTGCCGCCTCATTGGGAGTTCCATTATTGCACTTCAGGGGCACCGAAGTTTGTCCAGCGGTGGAAACCTATCGAAAATCTTCCGCATTGCGCCCATTTCGGCCGCCGCGGATGCGAATCACCGACCAGTTCAAACTCTGCTGCAACGCAAATGCTCGATTGAGCTCCGGGAAATCGACGCAAAAACTGGATGTCGATATTTTGTAGGGAAGCTCTTAGGCAGCTCGCGGAAACGCGAAAGGGGCTCCCCAAGGTAACCCCTTTCGCGTTTCTGGTGCCGGCCGCTTTGGCCGCGGACTTCAAGCGCGAGTGACCTCGCCGCTCGACGACGCCACCGAATGTCGAGCTTACCCCTTGAGCGCGTTGCGACCTTGGTAGATGGCCGTGTGACCGAGCTCTTCCTCGATGCGCAGGAGCTGGTTGTACTTCGCGATGCGCTCAGAACGCGACAGGCTGCCCGACTTGATCATCTTGCTGCTGGCCGCGACGGCGAGGTCGGCGATGAAGGTGTCCTCGGTCTCACCAGAGCGGTGACTCATGCACGTCGCGAACGATGAGCGGTGCGCCATGTTGATGGCGTCGAAGGTCTCGGTCAGCGAGCCGATCTGGTTGAGCTTGATGAGGATGGCGTTGGCGGCGTGCTCGGCGATGCCCTTCTTGAGCCGCTCGACATTGGTGACGAAGAGATCGTCGCCGATGACGTGGATCTTGGTGCCAAAGGTCTCATTAAACAACTTCCAGCCGGTCCAGTCGTCCTCGTGCATGGGATCTTCGACGGCGATCATGGGGTACTTGGAAAAAAGCTTGACGTAGTAGTCGACGAGCTCTGCGGAGCTCAGCTCGAGGCCTTCGCCAGCGAGCTTGTACTTGCCGCTCTTGCTGTCAAAGAACTCGCTGGCCGCGCAGTCCACGCCGAAGAAGATGTCCTCGCCGGGCTTATATCCCGCACGCTCGATGGCGGTCATGATCAGGTCGAAGGCCTCGGCCGAGCTGCCGACGTTGGGAGCGAATCCGCCCTCGTCGCCCACCGAGGTGGTGAGCTTCTTGTCGTGCAGCGCGTCCTTGAGGTGGTGGAAGATCTCGGCGGCGGCGCGCAGACCTTCAGCGAAGGTCGCCGCGCCCACTGGGGCGATCATGAACTCTTGGATGTCCAAGGCGTTGTCGGCGTGGCAACCGCCGTTGATGACGTTGAACATCGGCACGGGCAAAATGCGCGCGCTCACGCCGCCGAGGTAGCGATACAGCGGCAGCTGCAGGGTCTCGGCGACAGCCTTGGCGCAGGCCATTGAGACGCCGAGGATGGCGTTGGCGCCGAGCATCTCTTTGTTCTGGGTGCCATCGAGCTTAATCATGGCGTCATCGATCGAGGCTTGGTCAAGGGCGTCGAGTCCGACGACCTCTGGTCCAATGACCTCGCGAACGTTCTTGATGGCCTTCTGCACGCCCTTGCCCCGGAAGCGTTTGGGGTCCTTGTCGCGCATCTCGAGGGCCTCGTGCTCGCCGGTGGACGCGCCGCTGGGGACGGCGGCGCGGCCGACGATGCCGCCGGACAGGACCACCTCGACTTCGACAGTGGGGTTGCCACGGGAATCCAAGATTTCACGACCTGTGACTTCGACGATCTCGGTCATCTCTACCTCCTGTGCGTCGCGCGGTTCCTCGCGCGCGAGTTTTGGTTCTCTCTATTTCGAGGGCGGCTGCGCGTCACCCGGCTTGGGGGCCGACGACGGGCATGAATCATTTGTTTGGTCGACATCGTCTACCGCAACCGCAATGGCTTCGGGCTCGATGCCTGCCTCTTGAGCTGCGTTCGCAGCGACGTGCGGCTCGGTCTCGACGTGGGTCTCGTCTTCCTTGATGTCGTTCAACAGCGTGAACGCGACGTTGTGAAAGAGCCCCGCCGCATCGCGCTGGTAGAAGGCCACGCTCTCATCTTTCGGATCGATGAGGAGCAGGACTTGGTGGGTGCCGTTGAAGAAAGTGTTCTGGAGAATGAGGTGGCTGGCGGACATGCGCCCGCCGCATCCCGGCTGAATCTGCGCGCAGCCCACGATCGCCGCGTCCTCTTCCTCGAGCAGGCTGGGCTGGCTGCGCAGCACATTGAGCAGCCTCATGGGGTCGCTTGCGTTCAGAAAGTCCCGAAATCCGTCGACCTCCACATACGGTCCTTTGGGCCCGACGAACCAACCCCCAACGAGAATGCAGGCGGCCGCGATCTCAGGCTCGTAAACCGCGCGATAGCAGATCTCCTCGAGCACGTCGGCGAACACGAAGAGTGCAGGTAGAGTGCTGTTCTCGGTGCCGAGGGTGCGCGCATCGAAACGCGGGTCCTCCACGTGCGGCAGCTTGGGGATCGGCGCACGCGGCCAGGGGCCATTTCCAGAGCCAATCTGTGGGGCGCCACTCATGGTCGCAGGGACCTCGTTACAGGTGTTTGGCGGAAGTGTGTTCCGTATCGCGAACGCGGCGGGTTCGCAAGCCCGAGGCGAGCGAACGCGAGCCGACTCGGGTCACCGACCGCGAGGCGAGGCTCAGCGGGCTCAAAGACTTGTCAGGTTCTGGGAGTTACCGACCAGAATGCCCAGCGGCTGATGTCGTTGACCGGGATGATCTTCTCGTTCGCCGGGTCGACCTCGAACTTGATGGTCTCTATCTGTCCACCAATGACGTAGATGTACTGGATCTTGATGATGTCCGCCGTTTCACTTTCGGCCTCGGGAAACCACCGACACTCTCCACGATCACGACAGCCGATAAACTTCTCGGCGGTCTGCTCGTTCTCTGTGAGGAGCCACTGCACGGCTTCGATGAAGTCTTGCTGCTCGAGTACCATCGCAAACGCGTTGCAGATGGGCTGGATTTCTTTGGTCTTGCAGCCCTTTGCGGTGTCGCCAAGCCAGCGTGCCTCACGTGGGATGTTGGGGTTGTTGTCGTAGGTCTGAGGCCAAATCGAGACGGGATTGGCTTTCTCCAACGCTTCGCCTTCGGCCATCAGGTCGATGGCGACAAGGCCACGAGGCTCCAGTCGTTGTGACTTCCAGTCGAAGCGGAAGCGCGCGACGTGGTTCTTCCCGCCCTCGATCCACTGAAAATAGGCGTTGTAGGCGTCGCGAAACTCGTGGCTGACCGTCCAGCCGATGATGCGATCACGGTCCAAATCGCGGCCTTCTTTCGGGCGGTTGACGAAGTGACGCAGCAGCACGCCACCCAACTCGATGCCCGAGGGGAACTGGTGGTTGGTGATGGCCTTCACAACGCGCGCAGGTCGGCTCAAGAAATCCTCGGCGTTGGCCGCGTTGTCCGGGTCGAGCTCGAAGATCTCCGCGAACTCGTTACGGGGCACGACGTCGCCTGTCTGCACGTTGGCCACCCAGACGGGTCCAACGATGACGTCCTCGTCGTGGTACTCGAGGTAGACCTCGTAGTAAGGGTCGTCGTTGACGACGTCGCCCATATCGGTCTCGAGCTGCATCGAACGCCAGCTTCCACGCTCGAGGAAGGACATCTTGAAACGGTCTTCGAGGTAGTTCTTCTCGACGAGAGACAAGATGGTGACCTTGGTCTTCACCACCATGTCCTCGGTCAACTCGAGTACGGGGTCGGCGGGCGCGCCACCGTCAGCTGGTTTCTTCTCTTTCCCTCTCTCTTTCCCTTTCTTGTCTTTCTTGTCCTTCGCCGGCTCTGCCGCTTCCGCGGCCTTCTCGGCCTCGCGCTTGCGGATGTCGACGATCTGTTTGATGTAGTTGGGGTCTAACACTTCGTGCCGTTGAACCATCGCGATGGCGTCGTTCTCCCGACCCACAAACGGATCGACGCGAACGGACTTCACGACCTTCGCTTCTTCCGCGGTGACCAAGTTCGTGTCGACATCGAGGCCACGGGCACGCACGATGATGATGACGAGCATGATCAGCGCCGCGATCATCAACATCAGAGCGCCGAGCAGGATAGTCAGGAGGGTTCGCTTTCTCATCTCTCGCCGCGGACTCCTAAACTGCAGAAGCTGTGTGGGTTGGCGACGCGCTGCCCCAAAACCACGAGCACCAGGTCACAGGCAACAGGAACGACCCCTCGCCAAGTCGATGGTCCCGCGATCCCCAACCGCACCAGGCTCCAAGCTACCGATGTCACCACGATTGTCAACGCGCCGCGCCGCCCTTGCTTCGCCGACGCTACGGCTCTTCGAGGTGGCAAACCTCCAGACTGCGGGGATTATTCAACGCCGTTTAGCCAAGGTGCCGCTGCGCAGTGTCCAAGTCAGTGCCACTCGGTGCAGAGTCGCGTTTCCCTGTTCAGCTCCTGGCCACACGACTTGCGAGACCTGGTAGGACGCCCCCACGCTTCCTTCGCCGAGCCCCTCCAACGCCATCCCCCAAGTCAACTGCGCATTCGCCCCTTTGCTCGCCAGGTGCTCCCAAGCCAACTCCATGGTCTGGGGAGGCCCGAAGAAGAGTCCACCAGAGAGCTCGACGCCCTCGCCGAGTCGACCTTTCAGGGAGGTCGCGCTCTGCCAAGCCCCGCGTCCGCTCCCCCGTCCCAGAGGCTCGATGCGCCCCACGCTCAGCTGCGCCGCGACCCAGCGCGAGCGCAGCACGGTCTCCACCGTCAGCGTCATGGCCTCTTCGTCGAGCCACCACAGGTCGAACGATGGCTTCTCCAGCTCACGCCACTTCAAGTCCGCGACGATCCAGGCCACAGAAGGGCCATCGCTCGAGAGCTCAGCGGAGCGCTGACCTTCGAAGACCGCAAAGAGCGCACTGCAAAGCTCCACGAATCCCGGCCACTCCAGCCCTCGGATGGGCGCTACGACGCTCGCGTGACCGGGATGGACGAGAGGGTGCGTGAGGTCCATCGCCGCTCTGCGAGACGCAGAGAGCTCCCATTGTGCCCATTCCCACCAGGCTCGACCGCGAACCATCAGCGCCCGCATAGGGGCGTCCGGGTCGAACCAAGATTCGGCCTGGGCCTCGACAGTCAGGCCGGCGTGCTCTGACCCGAAGCTTTGACTTGCGGCGAGCCGCCCGGCGGGGTCGAGCAGCTCTACGAAATCGACCGTCGCCACCCCGCCGCTCCAGGTCTGCGTCAGGGACGCACCTGCAGTCCAGCATTGGGTGCAGCTGGCTCTTTCGTAGAGATCCGCCCATTGGCCAGCCTCCGCCCAGAGCTCAGTGCCCGAGACAAGAGTGCCGGTCCGCAGTGAAACCCCATCCGAAATCGCCCCCCGGAAGGTCTGTTGCCGACCGGCGCGGACGCGGAAACTGTCCGACGGACCGAAGCGCAGCGAGAGGGCCTCGAGGTCATAACGGTACTTCCCTTCGGCGCCGAGCTGTCCGGGGTATGCCTCCTCGAGCAGCGGGCTGCTGCCTTCCTCGGCGATATCGTGGCGTAAGGCCAACGCGCTGCGCAGTCTGACCCATTCGCCGAGCAACGCTGGCGCATCCAACGCGAGGAGGAAGTCAAGATCGGTGTCTTGACACGGTCGCGGCTCAACGCATCGAGGTCGCGGCTCAACGCCTCGAGGTCGCGGCTCAACGCCTCGAGGTCGCGGCTCACTGACCCAGTCAGATCCCAGCTCAATCGCAGCCTCCCAGGTCTCGCCAGAGCTCGTCGGCGCCTGTGCATACAGCCCCGTCGGGGTCAACAATAGCGCTACAAACAGCAGCGCGGCGCCTCGTCGACTCAAGGAGCGCCGGCGCCTGTCGTCTCGCGCTTCTGCAGCTTCGGCAGTGCGATGACCTCGACACATTGAGCGTCTCGGGAGACCTCTTGCAGCGAGAAGCCGGGGAGATCCTGGCGCAAGAGGTGATCGATGGCGTTGAGGATCAACGTGGGGTCATCGAGCGCTCCTGGATTGATCTCCACGGCGACGACGCCCTCTGCGGCCCACACCTCCATCACATCGGTGACGCCCTCGAAGGTCTTGAGCTGTCGCTTCAGCTCGACGAGCGGGGCCGCGTCTTCAAGGCCCGTGACCACCAAGACCGGCTCTGCGCTCGGCACGCCGACTTCGGCTTCCTGCAAAGCAGGGAGGTGCGCGAGCATCAGGCGAGCGCGCGCGAAGGCTCGCTCGGTGGCTCGGCGTCGGGCTTCGTTGGCGTCCTCAGCGAACGCGACCTCTTCGATGGCGACGGGCAACAACTCGACAGTAGTGTTCGTCGTGAAGACGTGCAAATCGAGGCTGACCTTGAACCCGGGATAGCCGAAGATCGGAGACGGACCGACGGGCTCCACGACCGTCACGCCCGTGATGAGACGCTTGGCGCCAAAGAGAACGGCCAGGTTGATGGCGTTGGTCGTCGACAGGCGCCCATGTCCATAGACCAGACGACTGATTTGGGGCGGATCGGGCATGGTCGATGGGTCGACAACGGGCACACCAATGTCACTGAGGATGGTTTTGAGGGCCTCGTCGCTTTCGGTCCAGCGCGGCGTGTTCGGCTCGGCCCACCAGAAGTGCTCTTGGTCGCCATCGAGGTGGGTGACGCTGAGCAAGACCCCCTGCGCGGCCGCCGAAAGAGGCGAGACGAGAAGCCCGATGAGGGCGAGCATTTGGAGGACTCGTGGTGTGGTCATGGCGGGGTTCGAGCTCGAGCGAGTGAATCTCTGTGGGTCAAACGGGGGTCGGTGAAATGTTTCGGTGCGGCAAGCAAATCAAGCCCAGATCGCATCCCCACGGTCGACGGCTCTCAGAGAGGGTCGCCGAACATGTTGAGATCGTCAAATTCGCCCTGCTTCTTGCCCCAATCCGTGAGGCCCTTGATCTGCTCGGTGGTGATTGCTTGGCCATCGGACGAGTCCGCGGGCTTTGGGTGCGATGGGCCATCACTCTTGAGGGAGCTGTAGCCTTGGTTGCCTTCGGCGACGACAGTGACCGGATCGATTAGGGTATCGACGTCGGCACCGTCGTTGCGCACGATCAGCTCTCGCAGGAAGTAATCCCCTGCGGGGACGTGGATGGCGCCATCGCTGCAGACAGGCAAGCCGCTCTGCTGTGGCTCATCCCCTTTATTTCTGAGCAGGTAGGCGTCCTTGTTGAAGGTCGGCCCCACGTAGCCAGTGGGGATCCGGTAGTCCTTCCCTGCCTCGACGGTCACCGTGGTGGTGAGCCGGTTGAACTCGATCAGATACTGGCCTGGGTGCAGCTGCAAGGTCCCGTATTCGTTCGTCTTGCGGTTGGAGTTGTCGATGATGGCTTCCTTCTTCCCGTCGACCAACAAGTAGGCGCGCAGGGTTGCGGTCCACTGGGCACAGTCGGTCTTGGGCTGCTCAGCCAGCGGCAGAGTCGCCAGCGACACCCAGCCCGTCTCGACGACCGTCATGGCGCCTTCTGACACGGTGTAGTGGTGGAGGTTGCTCACGCTCTCGGACTGCCCGATACCGACCCAGTATTCTCCTGGCTCCAGTGCGATCTCTTCACCGGGAAGCCAGCCGCCAGCGCCCTTGCCGCTGGCGATCTTCATCCCCTTCGCGGTGTAGACGAAGGCCATCGCATGTTGTGCGCCAGCCATATTGGCTGTGGTCTCCGGGGTGATGTGAGTCACCACGTAGATGCCGCTCTTCTCGGCGAACGCCAGCGAGGGAATGAGCAAAGCACCGATGAGCAGCACGGCAAAGAGAGCCTTTCTGTCGGTGGATATAGGGTCCAGAGGGTCATGTCGTCTCATGGTTCGCGGTCTCCTCAGCTCGTCGGCCTTTCGGCCGCACATCAGCGATTTGGATTCTCTTGCCTCGCTTCCCCGCGACGGTTTTCGCCTCATTTCGATGAGTTGCAGTGCGAAAATCGATCGTCTGCTCGGCGATCCTCGAGCTCGGCTTCGTTCTGACTGTGGCCAGTCTGGCCGCAGTCCACGTTCACCGCAAGGTTGGTTGCGAAGGCCCTTGTTCTCCGCGCCACGCTTCGACAGCAGGTGCCCCCGCACGATTCTTCATTCCCACTCGATGGTGCCTGGCGGCTTGTTGGTGATGTCATATACAACGCGGTTGATGCCCTTGACCTCGTTGATGATCCGGTCGGCGACGCGGCCGAGAAACTCCAGCGGCAGGGCCGACCGAGAGGCCGTCATCCCGTCCACGCTGCTCACGGCGCGCAACGCTGCCACGTTTTCGTAGGTTCGCGCGTCGCCCATGACGCCAACCGTCTTGATGGGCAGCAGCGCGACGAACGCTTGCCAGACCTGGTCGTAGTGGCCCTCGTCGCGCAGGGCGCCGATAAAGATGGCGTCTGCCTTTCGGGCGACCTCGACGCGCTCTTTCGTGACCTCACCGAGCACCCGAATCGCCAGCCCCGGGCCGGGGAATGGATGACGGCCCAGGATCGTGGCCGGCAGCCCTAGCGCTCGGCCGAGCTCCCGAACCTCATCCTTGAAGAGCGTGCGCAGGGGCTCGAGCAGCTCGAAGGGGAGCAGGTCGGGCAAACCCCCGACGTTGTGGTGGCTCTTGATCACCGCCGACGGTCCACCGGCCGAGACCGACTCGATGACGTCGGGGTAGAGCGTGCCTTGCGCCAAAGAAGCGCACCCCTTCGACGCCTTCGACCGCTGTGACGAACGCGTCGATAAAGGCGGCGCCGATGTGTTTGCGCTTCTGTTCGGGCTCGGTCACGCCCGCCAGTCGTGCGAGAAACTCCTGACTTGCGTCGATCACCTTGAGCTCTGCGCTGAAGTGAGCGCCGAAGAACTCGACCACCTCTGCCACTTCGCCCGCGCGCAGCAATCCGTTGTCGACCATCACGCAGAGCAAGCGCGGGCCGATGGCTTCGGCGATCAGGGCCGCAGTGACCGAGGAGTCCACCCCACCCGAGAGCCCGCAGACGACTCGCTCCTCGGGCCCCACCCTACTGGCGATCGTGTGGACGAGCTCGTCCTTGAGCGCCCCCATGCTCCAATCGCCTGGGGCGCCGCAGAGGTCTTTGGCGAAGCGGTTCAGAAACGCGCTCCCGTTCTCGGTGTGCGAGACTTCAGGGTGAAACTGCACGCCATAGAGCCGGCGAGCAGGGTGCTCAATGACCGCTGCCACACCCGAGGTCGTGCGCCCTGTGAGCACAAACTCCTCGGGCATTTGGGTCAGCGTGTCGCCGTGGCTCATCCAGACGACCCCCGGAGCGTCGCTCGAGAGTTCGGTGAGGAGCACGCTCTCAGCGCACTTGCGGAGCTCGGTGCGGCCGTACTCGGCGACCTTACCGGGCTCGACGCGGCCGCCGAAGCGTTCGGTCAGCAACTGCATGCCGTAGCAGATCCCCAAGATGGGGATGTCGGCGGCCAGGAGGGCTTCGGGCAGCGTCGGTGCGTGCCCTGCGGAGACGCTGGCCGGTCCACCGCTGAGCACGACCCCCAAACACAGAGGCGGTTGCTGGAGGCGCGCGTCGGCACAACTCCAGACCTCGCTGTAGACGCCCAACTCGCGCAGCCGTCGCGCGATCAGCAGAGTCGTCTGCGAGCCGAAGTCGACCACGAGAATCCCGCTCTTCAGGTCGTTCATCGGCTTTTCCTCAACGAATAATGTCGTGTACATGGCTCTCGGTGAGGCCAGCCGGCGAAATGCGCACGAACTGCGCGCGCTGCCGGAGGTCCTCGATGGTGGCGGAGCCGGTGTAGCCCATGGCGGCGCGCAAGCCGCCCAGCAGTTGATACAGCACCCCCGAAAGGTGCCCTGCCCAGGGAACCCTGCCCTCGACGCCCTCCGGCACCAGCTTGTCTCGACTCTCCCCGGCTTGGAAGTAGCGGTCGCTGCTGCCCTCCATCATCGCTCCCAGAGAACCCATCCCGCGATAGACCTTGAAGGGCCGGCCATCGATCTCGATGCGCTGCCCAGGCGCCTCTTCGCAGCCCGAAAGGAGCCGTCCGAGCATCACGGTCGAAGCGCCCGCGCCGATGGCTTTGGCGATGTCTCCAGTGCTGCGCACGCCGCCATCGGCGATGACCGGAATGCCAAACGCCTCGGCGGCCTTGACGCATTCGGCGATGGCGGTCAGCTGCGGTACGCCGACACCAGCGACCACACGTGTGGTACAGATGCTGCCAGGGCCCACGCCGACCTTGAGCGCATCGGCGCCGGCGTCGATCAACGCCTTCGCTGCCTCACCCGTCGCGATGTTGCCGGCGATGACCTGGACACCTGGGTGTGTGGCCTTGAGCTTGTCGACCCGCCGCAGAACTTTGCTCGAATGCCCGTGCGCCGTGTCCAGCACGAAGAAGTCACATCCCGCGGCGAGCAAGGCAGGGACGCGCAACTCGAGGTCCAGGTCGGTCGTTCCAACGGCGGCGGCGACGCGCAGGCGCCCCTCGGCGTC
>Ga0210044_10001115_pt1 | contig 40943 bp, 46 predicted proteins | sample CryGey13umfilter_2_FD_183959 | JGI IMG/M metagenome (GOLD analysis project Ga0210044, IMG submission 183959) | Groundwater microbial communities from aquifer in Utah, USA - Crystal Geyser 4/9/14 3 um filter (SPAdes) (version 2) | ecosystem: Environmental > Aquatic > Deep subsurface >... | reverse complement strand
CGACGGATCCCGCACGGGGCACTGATGTCAGCATCCCCGACGGGTGCGGCTCGATCTCTGTGCTCTCGTCCGGGAGCCCGGACGAGAGCACCTCATGGTGCCGACCGATCTGCGGGATCCACGCTGCATCGTCCAGGGTTATGGACCACAGGTCCATCTCTATAACGCGACCCAGCCAGTAGTGGGTGGTTGGAGTCATTACTAGAACGTTGTCGCCGACTTTCATTACTGTCTCCTTTGCCCCCCTCGAGGCGAGGGGGCGGTTGATCCCGGCACCGTGCCGGGATGATGCATCGATCACTCCCGTGTACTGTGGAGTCTGGGGTCACTTATCTCCGCTGAGATCCCAGTCTCCATCTCGGCCACGCTGCTTCTCCACCCACACCTCGCCGCACGCACACTCTCCATAGCGGAAATTGCTAACGCCTGGCTGTCCGGTCTGGACCCCGCCCCACGATATCTCACCACCACAGTGCCGGCAGAATTCCCTCCCCTGCTCATGGCTGCACACCACGTCACCATCAGCCGTGATATAGTAGTCGACGCAAGCCGCGCAGACCAGGTCCCCGTTATCGTCAGTATCCGTGGCCAGCTCATTACACCCGCACTGACACTGGCATTTGTTGCTCATGTCACTCCTCCTTGCCCCCCCTCGCCATCTCCTTGCATAGTGGCAGAGATGCCGCATGATTCAGTTACTCCAACCCCGACGCCGACCTCGACCCAGACCACGACCACGACCGCGGCCACGACCGCGACCGCGACCGCGACCATGACCGGCACCGTACCGCTCAGACAGGGTCCGGATCTCATCTTGGGTGGCATCTGTCATTTGGCCACCCCCGGTCGCGACTGTGACCACGACCACGACCACGACCCCGAACTCGACCCAGACCGCGACCGCGACCGCGACCACGACCCAGACCACGAATCAGACCAGAACCCAGACCATGACGCCGACCATGACCCAGACCACGACCCCGAACCCGAACCCGACCCAGACCACGACCGCGAACTCGGCCGCGAACTCGGCCGCGACCCAGAGCGCGACGTGGACACGGACCGCGAACAGGACCGCGAACAGGACCCGGGATGAGGCAGCAGTAGCAGCATCAGCTCCTCGGTCGTCACGCCACGCAGGCTGGTGTCCCCGGTCTCGGCCTCATACCGCACGACCCAGTCCGCTACCTCCTCCGGGCTGAGACCCGGTCCAGAGGCGATGGCGGATATGAGCTGGTCAGAGAGGGTCATTTGACCACCCTTATCCACTCCGTGACCGCCGCACACTGCTGAGCTGCCACGTCTAGCGCCTGTCCATCGGTGACCGTTGATCCCGTACCCCAGCTGCAGGTGGTACACGATCTGGCTGGCCAGGGTCGACCGCAGTCTGCTCAGCCTGTCTGACCCGTACGTGGAGTCAGACACACAGTCAGCCAGCTCCTCGCCGACCCCGCTGCACCTCGGGCAGACCTCCTCGATCTCGAGTGAGGTGTGTAGCGTCCGCCCCTCTCCCCGGCACGCTGGGCACCGCACCCATTGCTCGCCTGCATTACTCATCGTCACCTTCCACGCGACCGCGACCGAGACCACGATCCCCACCGCATCAGGGACCGCGACCAGGACCAGGATCGCATCAGAGATTCCGACCTGCTCCTCGACACCGAATCGCATCTCGAGCCGGACTCTGACTGCGACACCGACAGTGACCACGCCGCATGCCCATGCCGCGACCGAGACCACGATCCGGAGCCGCACCGCAATCCCACCCCAACCAGCGTCACAGGTCCAGTCAGCAGAGCCATCAGATCGTCCACCGTCATCCCGTACCGCTCAGACAGGGTCCGGATCTCATCTTGGGCGGCATCTGTCATTCGACCGACCCAGACCTCGACTGCGACCACGACCGCGACCATGACCCCGACCGCGACCACGACCGCGACCGCAACCGCGGCCCCGATCCCGACCCAGACCGCGACCACGACCGCGACTGCGACCACGACCGCGACCATGACCCCGACCGCAACCGCGGCCCCGATCCCGACCCAAGCCGCGACCGCGGCCGTTGATGAGGTATCGGCAGCAGTAGCAGTAGCAGCTCCTCGACCGTAACGCCACGCAGGCTAGCGTCACCGGTCTCGGCCTCATACCTCACAGCCCAGTCCGTCACCTCCTCCGGGCTGAGGTGCTGACCAGAATCGGAGACGAGGGCGGTCAGTAGCTGGTCAGAGGTTGTCATTCGACCACCCTCGGTCGCGACCATGACCCAGACCATGACCCAGAACCCGAACCCGACCACGACCACGAACCCAACCACGCCCCAGACCACCACCCCGACCACGAACACGAACACGACCCCGGCCAGGCCCGCAACCTCGACCACGACCCAGACCCAGGCCGCGACGTGGAAACAGACCGCGACGTGGAAACAGACCGCGCCCACGACAGTGACCCCAAACTTAGATGAGGCATCAGTAGCAGTAGCAGCTCCTCGGCCGTCACACCCCGCATGTTGACGTCCCCGGTCTCGGCCTCGTACCGTACGACCAGGTTAGCCACCTCCTCCTGGCTGAGACGGTGGCCGGAGGTGGAGACGAGGGCGGCTAGTAGCTGGTCCAAGGTTGTCATTTGGTCGTCCTCCACAGTGGGTGCGGCCACAAAATGACGACGGAGCCCGCACGTGGCACAGCCGTCAGCATCCCCGACGGGTGCGGTTCGATCTCCGTGCTCTCGTCCGGGAGCCCGGATGCCAGCACCTCGTGGTGCCGACCGATCTGTGGGATCCACGCCGCGTCATCGAGCGTGATGGACCATAGATCCATCTCTACGATGTGCCCCATCCAGTAGTGTGTGGTGGGGGTCATAACCAGGACGTTGTCGCCGACCTTCATGTCACTCCTCCTTGCCCCCCTCGAGGCGAGGGGGGCGGTGATCCCGGCACCGTGCCGGGATGATGCATCGATCACTCCTGTGTACTGGGGTCACTGGGGTCACTCATTTCACTGAGATCCCAGTCCCCGTCCCGGCCACGCTGCTTCTCCATCCACACCTCGCCACAGTGGCATTCCCCCCAGCGGAAATTGCTAACGCCAGGCGCACCGGTCTGGATCCCACCCCACGATATCTCACCACCGCATCGCCGGCAGAATTCCCTCCCCTGCTCCCGACTGCACACCACGTCACCATCAGCCGTGATGTAGTAGTCGACGCAAGCCGCGCAAACCGCGACCCCGTTATCATCAACCGTCGTGGCCAGTTCATCACACCCGCACTGACACTGGCATTTGTTGCCCATGTCACTCCTCCTTGCCCCCCCTCACCATCTCTTTGCATAGCGGCATCTCTGCCGCATGATTCAGTTACTCCGGCCCCGACCCCGACCGCGACCACGACCGTGACCACGACCGCGACCGCGACCACGACCGCGACCACGACCACGACCACGACCCCGACCGCGACCACGACCACGACCCAGACAGCGACCGCGACATCGAGCTCGACCCAAGCCGCGAGCCCGGCCGCTGATGAGGTATCGGCAGCAGCAGCAGCATCAGCTCCTCGGCCGCCACACCACGCAGGCTGGTGTCCCCGGTCTCGGCCTTGTACCTCACGACCCAGTCCGTCACCTCCTCCGGGCTGAGACTCGATCCGGAGGTGGCGGTGGAGACCAGGGCGGTCAGTAGCTGATCGGAGAGGGTCATTAGGCCACCCTCGACCGCGACCGCGACCGCGACCACGACCGCGACCACGACGCCGACCCCGACCCCGACCTCGACCACGAACTCGACCATGACGCCGACCCCGACCACAACCACGACGCCGACCCCGACCACAACCACGACGCCGACCTCGACCCAGACCGCGACCGCGACGTGGACACGGACCGCGACCGCGACGTGGACACGGACCGCGACTCCGACCGCGACCCCGACCCGGGATGAGGCAGCAGCAGCAGCATCAGCTCCTCGGCCGCCACGCCACGCAGGCTGACGTCCCCAGTCTCGGCCTCATACCGTACGACCAGGTTGGCCACCGCCTCCGGGCTGAGACCCGGTCCGGGGGTGGTGGTGGAGACGAGGGCGGTCAGTAGCTGGTCTAAGGTTGTCATTTGGTCAATCATCTGGCCGTCCTCCACAGTGGGTGAGGCCATAAAATAACCACTGAGCCCGCACGGGGCACCGCCGTCAGCATCCCCGACGGGTGCGGTTCGATCTCCGTGCTCTCGTCCGGGAGCCCGGATGCCAGCACCTCGTGGTGCCGACCGATCTGCGGGATCCACGCCGCGTCATCTAGTGTGATGGACCACAGGTCCATCTCTATAACGCGACCCAGCCAGTAGTGTGTGGTGGGGGTCATAACCAGGACATTGTCACCGACCTTCATTACTGCCTCCTTTGCCCCCTCGAGGCGAGGGGGCGGTTGATCCCGGCACCGTGCCGGGATGATGCATCGAGCGCTACCGAGTACCGGGATCACTGGGGTCACTCATCTCGGACAGATCCCAGTCTCCATCTCGGCCACGCTGCTTCTCCACCCACACCTCGCCACAGTGGCATTCCCCCCAGCGGAAATTGCTAACGCCAGGCGCACCGGTCTGGATCCCACCCCACGATATCTCACCACCGCATCGCCGGCAGAATCCCCTCCCCTGCTCCCGACTGCACACCACATCACCATCAGCCGTGATGTAGTAGTCGCCGCAAGCCGCGCAAACCGCGACCCCGTTATCATCCACCTCCGTTGCCAGCTCATTACACCCACACTGACACTGGCACTTGTTGCCCATGTCACTCCTCATGTCGCTCCTCCTTTTTTCCCCCCCGCCTCGAGGGGGCGGTTAATGTCTCGTGCTCTACCCTCAGAGGATAGCACGTGCCACAAGGTTGTCAATGTTTGCTGGTCGAGCTAACAGCGCGTAAATGCGTCGATTGTTCTATGTATAAAATATAATCTCGTACAATATATGGAGTGATTCAGCGCGTGAAAAACCGGCTCGTACGCCTCCGATCCGCGGTGCGGAGCAGCCAGCGACGTCAGGGCTGCGTGACCCAGGCTCAGCCCTGCATCCATGGATCCGACGGCCCGCTGACAGGAAGGCGCTCGATGAACTGCTCCATCTTGTTGGCGCGCAGCCACTCCGACGCCCGATCTATGTCCGTGACCGGCGGTACCTTGTGCAACTCAATGTCATCGCGGAGGCGCACCAGTTCACGGGTCAGAAACAGCAGGTCTATATTCATGGCGGCGACCTCCAGCCACTTCATGGATGCCGCGTCATGGCTGGCAACGATCTGTCGCGCATCATCCGCCTTGTCCGCCAGCAGGAGGTCTACCACGTCCGGGCAGGCTGCCAGCAGGTCCCGCGCCCGCCTGTCGGCGATCCCTGGCAGCCCCGGGATGTCGTCTCCGGAGTCCCCAGCCAGGGTCTGGTAGTCCAGCCAGCCCCTGGGTGACAGGCCGGTCAGCTCGACAATGTTGTCGACCGTAACCAGCCTCTTGTGGGTGTCCTGGTATATCGACACGCCGGGCGTAACAAGCTGCAGCCAGTCCTTGTCACAGGCCCACAGCGTGACGCTCGTCGGCGTTGACGCCGCCATTGTCGCGGCTGCATCGTCCGCCTCGCCGGATTTGGGCCACGCCTGGCCGATGCCGAAAAATGGCAGCGTCGCCTGTAGCTCGTTGATGGACGCGCGATACTCGTCGGGTTTCGCCTCTCGACGTGCCTTGTAGTCAGGGAACAACTCGAACCGAAAGTTCGAACCCTTTCGGCCCTCCCACACCACCCACAGGTCAGCGCCGGGCGTCCATAGCAGGCGCAGCAGGGTCTTGACCGCAGACCCTCGCACGGCTGACGCTCCGCCGACCGAGAACGCCCGGTAGGTGAGGAACGGTCCGTCGACGATGATCAGGCTCATGCCTTCCTCGCTTTCCGGAGGTCGCCCCACAGGGCGGCGAGGGCCACGGAGAACACATTATCATCCCAGTCGGTGGCCTTGATCCCGGTCGCCTCCTCCATCTTGGCCCTCGCGTCGTCGCCCAGGTACTGCCTGAACCGCTCGATCGCGTCTCTGGCCCGCTTGGACAGCCCGTCTCCCGACGGCCGGCCGGTTGGCGTGGACGTACCGTCATCATCTCGTTGGTCGCGCGTCGACAGCCCGGTGACCATCAGGAAGGTGTACCGCTGGAGGTAGCTCACGGCGCTGGCCACCTGCTGGATCGGGTTCTTCTTGCCTGACGTGTCCGGGCCCGCCTCAAGGGTCGCTTCCTCGAAGTGCCCCATCGCGTGGGTCAGCCGGCAGGTGACTCTGATCCACGCCTTGTCTCCAGTGGTGGGGCTCCAGCTCCAGCTGAACCCGTGCCTCCCGAGCACCGGGCCGGCGGTTTCGATCACGTTGCCGATCGTTGCGTGCGAGTAGCCAACGAGGTCACCGTCCTTGGTCTTGTAGCCGACGTCTTTGTCTTTCCTGATCATGGGCGCTTCGGCGGCAAACGCGGCCTTGGCTGCAACGAATGCCTTGCGCGCCTCCATCGCCTCGTGGCGCTCGTGTAGCTCCAGTAGCTTCTCTAGCTTGTCCAGCGCGAGGTCTTTCTCGACGGCCATATACAGCAGCCGCTCCATATCGCCAGTTGTGGACTCGCGCGGCTCCCCGTTCCGAACCACGGCAACGTCGGTGATCGGGTTGCTCTCTTGCTCGCTCATTCTGCACCTTCCTCTGCACCTTCCTCTGCACCTTCCTCTGCGGTCCAGGGGTCAACTGCCCCATACTCTCCATCGACGATTTCCATGGCGTCATCGGTCCGCGCACCACGCACGGACTCGACCCAGATCTGATATCTGTGCTCGACTGCCAGGGCGCGCAGCTCCTCGAAGCTGGCGTCATCCAGCCGGTCGCCGTCCTGGAGCAGCATCACGCGCAGCGCGGGGTGGGATGCCATCCCGATCCGCACGCTGAGCCGCAGCCTCTCGCTCGACGACAGCTTCAAGAACGGGAGCCCACGGAGGGTGACCCCCTTGGCCCCCCACTCCAGCCCGTCGATTGGCAGCTTGGCGCTGAGCGACTTCTGCCGGCGCTGTTCTCGCAGGTCCTCGATCTGCTGGTCGTACCCCAGGGCCCGGCGGGTCAACGCGGTGAGCTTTGCCCGCTCGGCTTCGGCGCGCTTCCACGCCTCGTGCTGGGCGTTGCGCTCGCCAGCGGCTGCCAGGGCCTGCTGCAGCTCCGACGTGTCTCGCTGTACTCCAAGCTCCTCGACGGTACGCTTCGCCCGATCGCGCTCGGAGACCGTCACTGCTAGCTCATCCTCTGCATCGGCCAGAGCCTTCTTGAGTTCGTCGATCCGTTTCCCCCTGGTTGCAACCAACCCGCTCTGCATGTTGACATCGCGCAGAGCTGACGCGATCGTGTCGTTCGCTCGTTCGACCTTCTGCAACTCTCTGAGCAGCTCTGCGGTATCCACGGGCTCAACCTTGGGCACGTCGGGGATGGTGCCGAACCGCTTGATATCGCGACCCGTCTCCCGCCGCTCCTCCTCTGCCACATCGATGTCGCGGTCCAGCTCGGCCAGCTCCGCAACGAAGTCTGCCCCGGCCAGCGCCTGCAGCGAGGTCACCTGGTCCTCGGCGCGCATGCGGCAGAACGCCATCGGGTCAAACGACAGATCGATGAACAGCTTACTCAAGTCGCGCTGCCCCATCTTCTCGCCGCTGGCCGTCTTGATCAGTAGCGACCCACCCCGACTCTGATTGCCCTCGTTGAACCGTCGCGTGATGGTGATACCGTCCATCTCCACATCCTCACCAGCCTCCAGCGCGGACAGCACGGCGGTTATTTGCCCCTTGATCGCGCCGTGCGTCAGGCTGTCCCCGTCCCACTGCCGTGCCCCTGCGAGCAGCGCGGGGATCGATTCAAGCAGCGACGACTTGCCAGCTCCGTTGATCCCGGATACCTCGATTACTCCAACCCCCGCGTTGTAGACTGTGACTTTGCGCGCGCCCCGAAAATAGCGTACAAGCAACTCCCTGATGATCAGACCGTCCATTGATGCCCTCCTTGAAACGTTCCCACCCGCCAGACCTTGCACTAAGGGGGGCAAAAGTGCACGCCCGCTGGCAATGGGCCAGTCAGGCGGGCGGGAACACAAAATGTTAGAGCTTGCCAGCTTCCGAGTACACTACAAAAGCAATACGTCAAACGTCAAGCAAAATCTGTTCTACGCCAAGAAACCATACCCTAATCTGTGCCCCATCGTCCATGCCATAGTGCTTTTCGACGAGCTTCGAAACGATGTACGAGTCGTCGGGCCAGTAGACTCCGGTCAGAGCGTCGCACACCGCGCGGAGTAACTTGTCTCCATCGCCGGCCGACCTCGACAACGGGTAGTCCGGATGAGCCGGCTTCTTCGGCGGTTTGAAGTAGCACCGCAGTTCAAGTCTCCACGGTCCGGTCAGCGGATGCGGCGGACAATCATCTCCTCCACACGCCCACTTGATCGCGTTTGTCCACGCCGTGAGCCCTTCGTTGACTGGCTTCAGGGCCATGTCTCGCACGCGGTAGTACCTATCGCCGCCCGGGCCGATCATGGGCCTTCCATGGGGCACGATGTCATATGACCCCTTGGGCACCGGTCTGCCGGCGACCCAGACCTCCCAGCTGCTACTCATTGTTCGGTGAGGTCAAGCTGCCGACGATCCATGCGACAGCTCACGACCGCATCGAGGTTGTTCCAGATGTAATCAACGATGGCCCCTTGCTCATCGAGGTCGAATCGGGCCTTGCATGTCAGAACCGGGTTCGGCTCCTCGGCGCTGGCCGTCTTGACCACGGCGCGCAGTGCTGTGGTCTGTTCGATCTCCACCTTGTCATTTCCCGGCGAGAATGTGATCTTGACATCCTTTACGTCGAGCCGCAGTCGACCCCCGGAAAGGGAGCTGAGATCACAGTTTCCCGAAGCAAGCATCTGCTGAACCGCGACTGCATGGCCGCCGATCCCTTCCGCGAGCTTCTCGTCGAATGGATACTGCAAGGTCAACTCGCAGCTCTTGTGCCGCTCGCCGGTTTTGTCCTCGCGTACGATCAACTTCGCCTCACGCATCTTTGCCTTGTAGGACTTTGAAAACATGACTGCCTCCTTTGTTCGACGACGCATCGCCGGTTGTTGGTCCAGGCCCCGGAGTCGAACCGGGCTCGGGTGGGGTCGGTTGTTCATCTGATCTCCAGATCTATCGGTTTCACGCCGTACTCCCAGATCATCCAGCAGCACCCCCGCGCCGCCCTCGGGAACGGTCGCCTCATCAGGCTGACGATCGCCGTTGGGCAGTACGCCTTGAGCCACCCGCACCGTGCTACACCTCCAAGCTCCTCCATGGGCTGGAGCGATGCAACGTACTGGACTGCCCCGCGTCCGTCAGTCTCCAGGCAGCTGACCACGGCGCGCTCCAAGATCGACCACGGCACGTTGGTGACGATGTTAGCCGTCGGCCAACCGATCCACCCGATCCCGACGCGCTCGCACACCGGGCAAGTTCGCACGCGCGGCCGCTTCCGCTGCGTCCCACACGCCGGACACTTGCGCCCCATCGACTCCCGGACCTGGAACCAGTCGCCTATGGTGACGGATCCAAGTCCGAGACGGTCCAGGCTGTCGCGCTCGTCGCGCATCTCAACCGCGTGCATGAGCGACGGGTCGTAATGGTGATCAACCAGCCGGCGCAAGATCGCTCCGTCGCCAGCAAAGGGGTCCGTCACGTCCGGTGGCGGCGGGTGCCCCGATGAGACGAGCGCGTCGACACAGAACGTGGGGGTTGGAACGTAGTCCTGTAACCCGTACTTGGTATCGCCGACCTTCTCCATCGCCAGCTGCTTCATGGTGTCACCCTCCACCCCATTTGTAGTCACTCATCGTTGAGCCCAGCGCTCCAGATCAGAATGGGATATCGTCGTTCGCCACGGGGTCAGGTGTTTGCTCATGCTCCTGCCCACAAGGCGCGGCTGTGCTGCCCTTGGAGCCCAGGAACACGACGGTGCTCGCCTGGATCTTTGTGGTGTACCGCTTGTTTCCGTCGCGGTCCTGCCACTGCTCCGTCTCGAGCCGCCCCTCGACGTAGACCTGCCTGCCCTTGGCCAGGTACTCCTTGCAGTTCTCAGCGGTTTTTTTCCAAACGACTACCTTGTGCCACTCGGTCTTCGACTGCCTGACCCCATTAGCATCGGTCCAGACGCTGTCCGTGGCCACCGAAAGATCAGCCACAGCTGTGCCACTCGTTGTGTAGCGCAACTCGGGGTCCCCGCCGAGTCGCCCGACCAAGATCACCTTGTTGACCGATGCCATGGGTCACTCTGCCTTCGGCGGTAGGTTACCGATCGACGTGACGTTAAACAGCTCGTGCTCGGCGGAGCACACCGGACAGGGTACGTCGTTCGGCGGCAGCGCCTGCAGCCCCTGGTTGATCAGCCACCCAATGGCCTGAGACGTGTTGGGCTTGAACCCCAGCCTCTCGGCGAGTACCGAAGCCGCTGCCTCGACGCGCGCGTGCAGCGTCCGCATGATCAACACCTGCTTCGTGTCCTTCTCGTCGCTCATCAGATCACCTCGTTTTGGGCGCTATCGCCCTCATGTAGTCATCGACCTTGAGCGGGTCTGGATCATGCCAGAGCACGCTGCGCGGCCACCACCCGAGCGGCACCACGCCGCGCGGTCCATCCTTCTGCTTTGCCACGTCCAGGGCCCGCATGTTGAAGTCCCTACCGTCGGGCGGGTCCCAGATCAACAACACCGTGTGTGACCCCTGCTCAAGCTTCGCCGAGTGGTAGAGGTCAGACAGCATCGGCCGCTTCGCCTCATCGATCCGACGCTTGAACTGCGATCCCAGAGCCACAGCTGTGCCCGGGTGCTGGCCGGCCCAGGTCTCTACGGCGTCGAACACGTAATCTATGTGGGCCTGCTGAGTCGATCCCAGGCGCTGACCCGATGGGATCAGCTGGAGGTAGTCGAACACCGTCAGCACAACTCCCTCGTCCTCGACGACCCTGTGCGCACGCTGGAGCAGCTCGTCGACTGGAACACCTCTGTTTGTCCGGTCAAGGAAGTGGACACGATGCGCCCAGCGGCACGCCTCCCCTATCTCCCGGGTGAAGGTCATCCAGTCGTCGCCCTCCACAACCTCCCGCTGCAGGGACCTATTCTGCAACCGGGACTCAGCGGCGAGGTGGCGGACCATGCGGGTCCGCGCCGTGTCCTCAAGCGTCACGTCGAGCACCGGGCCCGAGTTCTTCGCCGCCGTCCGGCAGAACGCCTGCATCAGGGCGCTCTTTCCTCCCGACGTGTCTCCTCCAACGGTGGTGATGTGCCCGCGCGGGAGCCCCTCGAATGCCAGCATCTCGTCGAGACTCTCGAACCCGGTTGGTACACCGAGCGGCTTTGTGTCGGCGGGGTTGTGCCAGCGATGGTCACATGCAACTGCGAACGCTTCGAGCAGGCCGCGTCCGTTCAGCGTCTGCACGTCGGTTCTGTAGCAGCTCCTCACGATGTCAACTGCTCTCCTGACCACATCGTCGCCAGGGTCGTCAGCGTGCGCCAACTTATCTAGCTCCCTTGATGCGGCCAGCAGAGCCCGCTTTGCTGAGCGGTCCAGAACAATCGAGCAGTGATGCCGGATGCAGCCCGGAACGCAGGCATGCTCGACGATGTCGGCCAGCGCGATTGGATCAGTGCCAGTAGACTCTATGATCGTTGACGCGTTGACAGGTGCTCCATCATTGTAGAGTCCAATGGCCGATCTTAGAATGTCCTGGTGCGTGCGCAGGTAGAAGTCCGACGGGTTAACCCGTCCGACCACGTCACCGATTGCGTCCGGGTACACCAAAATGCATCCTACGACGGACTGTTCTGCTTCGATGCACACGGGCCACTCTGCATCGGTCATGAGTTCGGATCTCCAACGATGGGCCGGCTTTTCAGCTCGCGCTCCAGCATGAGGACCGCAGCGACCCTGGCCCCCATGAGCTGGAGCGGGTAGCCGCGCTCCCTCAGCCACTGGTCGTTCAGCCGTGGGTAGATCGCAGCGAGTCGCTTCGCATTGTCAGCACCGAGGCTGCTGACGAGGCCCCGGGCGACCACGTATAGCGACCTCGTCGCGGGTACCTCGACGCCAGTGATTTCCTTCAACGTGGCGATGTAGGCATCGACGACATCGCGCGCCTGCTTCACTGATGAGGCTGACGGCTGGTCCGTATCGATCACCTTCCACCCTCCCGGCCTGACCTCCAGCTTGCCGCGCCCCACGAGCTGCTCGATCGACTCGGCGGTTGTCTCGCGATCCAGGTTGGCCCTCTTGGAGACCCATGTTGCGTCGGCCTTTACGATGCCTGACCGGTTTCTGTGGGCCAGGAACGTGACCCACACGATCCGCGTACCAACGGGCAGGCTCCAAACATCTGATGCGACAAGATCAGCGAATGGATTCGCCATCCCTGCTCCTCGAACTGATTCGGCCGCCTCCCGCAAACACCTTGCCAGGAGATCGCTGGGGGGCGACCGGATCAGATGCTCTTTGTGATGTGGTGATAGATTGGCAAGGCCCGTCAGTGGTACGTCCAGGGGACTTGCGGAGTCAAGAAAAAAAAACGGTGTGGCCTTTTCCGGCGAGGTTCTGCTACCCTCCGGGAATGAGCTGGAAGAACAGGATTGTAGAACAGCGGGACATCCCGCCCGGTGAACTGATCGCCAACCCGTCGAACTGGCGCAAGCACCCGAAGGCGCAGCTCGCGGCCCTGACCGGAGTGCTCGGCGAGGTTGGCCTGGTGCAGGGGGTCGTGTTCAACCGACGTACCGGCCACCTACTCGATGGCCATCTCCGCGTCGAGCTCGCCCTGAGGCACGGTCAGACCACCGTTCCGACAACTGTTGTCGACCTCGATGAGAAAGAAGAGGCGCTGATTCTTGCCACCTTCGATCCGCTGGGGGCCATGGCTGAGACGGACAAGGCCCTGTTCCTCGACCTGCGCGATGCGGTCGTCGTAGAGAACGAGGCGCTGACCTCGCTCCTGGACTCGCTCGCGTCGGAGCCACTGTCCGCCCCTCCGTCGGTGTCTGGCGACAAGTCGAGCGACGTCCGGATGTTCATCTTCACCTTGTCCATGGCCGAGGGCGACGTGGTCGATCGAGCCTTCGCCACGGTTCGGACTGGCGATGAAGACGATGGGAAGGTCCTCGTCGAGATTTGCTCCAGGGTGATCCCGTGAAAGCCGGTATCTTCTGCTTCGGCCAGCACTCAACACCGTGGCACGCGAAGCGCGAGAAGAGCGCCCTGGGGCAGGGGGCTCACATGATCCGCAGCATCTGCCTCGACGCCGGGTTTGATGTCGTTGACCTGTGCGCCCGCTGGGAAAAGGTCGACGTGATCATGGTCACGATGTATTGGTGGGAGCACCTGTACGACCTGATCGCGTGGCTCGCAGTGCGGGGCATAGAGTTCGAGCGGGCAAAGCGCAAGGGCAAGCCACTGCTGTTCGTCGGAGGTCAGCTCCCATCGTACAACCCGGGTCCGATGCGCGACATCGTCGATCTGGTCTGCGTGGGGGACGGCGAGGAGGTCGCCCCAGCTGTGCTCGCCGCCCTGACCGCTGGTACACCTCTCCCCGAGCTGGTCTCGATCCCCGGCGTCTATGTCTCGTCGGAGGACAACCGCGCGGTGTGGCAACACGTCGACGACATCTCAGCGACGCTGAAGTACCCATTCATCAACCACGCGCTGTTGACCGGCGAAAGCGGGGTGAAGTCCAACAAGACCTGGGAGCGACGGATCGAGGTGGCGCGCGGCTGCCGGCGCAAGTGCGCGTTCTGCGGGGTGAGCTGGACCAAGCGATACCGCGAGCAGGACCCCGACGCCGTGGTCGAGCAGCTGATGTCGACCGATACCTGCGTCAAGTGCTTCGCGCCGGACCTGCGGGCGCACAGCCGGTGGGATGTCATCGAGAGGGCGTACGTCGAGAGCAACCGCGTGAACCAGGCGCGCGACATCTCGACGGCCGTGATCTTGCGCCACGGGTTCGGCAACTCCCGATTCTACTCGACAGGCATCGACGGCCTGAGCGAGCGGATCAGGTTCGCGCTATCAAAGCCGCTGACGCGCGCCGAGCTGCGGGAGGTCGTCGAGAAGTCGAACGGGCACATGGGCAGCCTCGGGATGTACATGATACTCGGACTTCCCGGCGAGGAGCTGTCCGACGTTCGCGAGTGGTTCGAGACCCTCGCGGGCGTCGAGCTCAAGGCGACGCGGACCCTGACCAAGCGGGACGTGAGCCGGGGGTTCAGCGCCGAGCGGTTCTACGCGATCGTGACGCTAAACGCCTTTTGTCCGACGCCACACACCCCGCTGCAGTGGGCGGGGATCGACTGGCGCGAGGACCTGACCGAGAAGTACATGGGCGAGATCGGCATCCTCGGCGACAAGGATGAGCGGCCGCTGAAGCACAAGCTGCTGGGCCGGGCTCACAAGGGGCTTGCGCGGATTCTTGAAACGGCGGCTCTTCGTTGCGGACCGGAGATCGCTCCGTTCCTGTACGCTGCAGCCGCGAACAGGCGTGGATGGACCCCGAGCGCGGCGCTACGGGTCGCCCGGAAGCTGGGGCTCATGGACCACCTGCAGTGGGCCCTGGCAGAGAAGCGGGTCGGCGAGCCGCTCCCCTGGACCGAGCGCGTCGAGCCCCTGTTCCCGCAGCGGGCATTCGCCGCGAGCTGGTCCAAGTACAGGCGGATCATGGGGATGGAGCCGCCGTCTCCACTACGTGCAGAAGTCCTTGACGGTCCAGGTTAGGATTCTGCGCCGCGTCACCAGTTCACCGGCAGCCACAACCGCCGCCGCTCGGAAGCTGCTCGCTTAAGCGCCCAGCGCCGGGCGTGCTGGAGGTTGAGCGCCCTTACGTGTGCGTCGAGTAGGTCCCACGCCCTACGTCTCTCCGGTCCGGATTTGTGAGCGAGAAGTGCGAAGGCGAGGTCAACGGCTGTCCTAATTTCTGGCTTCATCCCGCCAGTGTGCCCAGGCCCTGACCCGCGTGTCAAGCACCAGCTATTTCAGGGCATCTCGAGTCTCCCCGCCGCGCAAGCATACGGTTTCCCTGTCGATTCCGACGAGTAGAAAAATCCCCGAAAACGGAAGTGTTGGTCACCTCACAATGCGGCCAAACTGCCCGGTATCGTTCGCCATTCCGTGTAGCAAAAAATACACACTTGACAGCCGTTTCGGGCTCGCGCGACATAAGGACCTTCAGGTCCTCAAAAGAAAACCACCCCACCAGCACAGCGACAGCAGGCCACACCCGGGAGCCCAAGAAACCACCGGGGGCGAAAAGGGGCGCAGAGCGGAAAGGGACAGCACAGAAAAACTACGATTCGCGACAGCGAATCCACTTTGGCGCTAGCCAAAGTTAGCTAGCAAGCTACCAGCTCACCAGCACAGAGGTACTACCAGCTCACCAGCACAGAGGTACTACCAGCTCACCAGCACAGAGGTACTACCAGCTCACCAGCACAGAGGTACTACCAGCTCACCAGCACAGAGGTACTACCAGCTCACCAGCATCATCTTCAGATCATGGTGCTACCACATGGTACGGTGGTATACCCATCTCGTCGTTAGCCAGTGGTACTGCCAGGGTGCTACTAGATCATCATGGGGTCACCACCTACCACCACCCACGTCGTAAGCTGCTACATACTTGACAACGGTACGGCAACGTGCTCACAGTGGTGGGATGCCACCACGTAGAAAAGTCAATCCAGCGAAAGTCCAGGAGCGGATGTGTGAGGCGATCAGGCTCGGGATGACCATCAAGCACGCATGCCAGTACGCTGGTATCGACGTGAGCACGTACTACCTGTGGATGCAGATAGCACGAGAGGGACACCCACGGTACATAACCCGGCGAGAACATACCGAATTCTACGAAGCGGTAAAAGCCGCCGAGGTTGCTGGGATGGCGGTGCTCCTGGCGCGCCTGCGGAAAGCGGCTGAAGATCCGGCGAGGTGGATGGCAGCTGCATGGCTCCTCGAGCGACGGTTCCCTGAGGAATACGCCAGACCGGCACCGAGACAGGAGATCGCGATCTCCGGGACGCTCGATGCACGGGTCTCATTGGAGGAGGTAGCACGGGATGCAGCCGACAAGCTCTCTCGCCTCCTCGCTCAGCGGACTGTCGAGCGAGGAGCGGACGTCGATCCTGAGGACTCTGACCCCGACGGAGTTGCAAGCCCTGGGGAGTAGCTGGCGGCACTTCTGGGCCCGCCCCGAGCAGCTGGCGCCGGGCACCCCAGGCGCTTCAATCTCCCGCGACGACTGGACATTTTGGGTTTTGTGCGCCGGGAGAGGGTTTGGGAAGTCTCGCTCTGGTGCGGAGTGGGTCATCGAGACGGCGAAGGATATGCCGGGGTTACACCTCGGGCTCGTCGCTCCGACCGCCGACGACTGCAAAAAAATCATGCTCTCCGCTGGCCGAGAGTCGACCGAGGGCGCGTCGGGCATCCTCGCGATCAGCCCACCTGACTTTCGGCCGCTCTACGAAGCGTCGAAGCGAACCCTGACCTGGCCAAACGGGACCGTCGCAACGCTCTATAGCGCCGATGAGCCGGACAGGCTGCGCGGCCCTCAGCACCACTGCCTGTGGGTCGACGAAATCGCAGCGTGGTCCAAGCTTAAAGATGCGTGGGACATGCTGATGTTCGGGCTTCGACTCGGTCGTCGACCACGGGCCTGCATCACGACAACCCCGCGTCCGGTGCAAGTGCTCAAAGACCTGATTGCCGACCATCGCACCGTCGTAACGAGCGGGTCTACGTATGACAACCGCGAGAACCTCGCGCCGGACTTCTTTGCGGCGGTCATAGACAAGTACGAGGGCACGCGCCTAGGCCGACAGGAGATTTGGGCAGAGGTTCTCGATGACCATCCTGGCGCGCTGTGGAAGCTGGGCCAGATCGAAACCGACCGCCTCGTTTCTGCCCCAGACCTCGACCGTGTCGTCGTTGCCGTTGACCCGGCCACCACGTCGAAGCCGTCCAGCAACGAAACGGGGATCATCGTCGCGGGCGTAGGGATGTGCTCGTGCAAGGGGCGACCTGCACGCCATGGGTTCGTGCTCGGCGACAGCAGCGGCCGATACACACCAGCAGCGTGGGCGAAGGAGACCATTGCCCTGTATCGCAAGGCCATGGCCGACCGGGTCGTCGGCGAGGCCAACAACGGTGGCGACCTCGTCGAGTCGAACATCCGTACCGCCGATCCGTCCGTGTCCTATCGCTCGGTGCACGCCAGCCGTGGAAAGGCGACCCGCGCCGAGCCCGTCGCCGCGCTGTACGAACAGGGTAAGATTCACCATGTCGGCGTCTTTCCCCACCTGGAGGACCAGCTTACAACGTGGGACCCGCGGGCTGGCGCGCCGAGTCCAGACCGTCTCGACAGCCTTGTCTGGGCGTTCACAGAGTTGATCGTCGACGCACGAACTGAGCCGGACATGGTTCTGCCAGCGATGCGTCAGCGCAGCCGCTGGACTGGGGCTTGACCCGCCGGTCAAGAGAGTGGAGGATGTGGCCATGGGCCTGAGAGAGATCGCCGCCCGAGCACTCGGGCTCAACCAGCCGAAGCAGCCAAGCTACCTCGCACCCATCGAGCTCCCGACCTCGCCGCTCGAGAAGCAGATGGAGCGCCCACGTCGTGGAGCACTGACCACGGAGATGGGCTCGACTGGTCTCAGGCATGCCGGCGGTATCCTGCAGGAAGAGTGGCTCGCCGCGCTTCAGGGTGATCGAGGCATTCGCACGTTTCGCGAGATGTCGGACATGGACCCGACGATCGGAGCCGTGCTGTTCGCGATCGAGATGCTGATTCGCCAGGTCAGCTGGGACGTCGAGCCAGCATCGCAGGACCAGGTCGACCTCGACAACGCCAAGTTCCTCAAAGGCTGCATGTCGGACATGGACCGTCCATGGACGGAGTTCGTCGCCGAGGCGTTGACCATGCTCAGCTACGGATGGAGCGTTCACGAGACGGTGTACAAGCTCCGTCGCGGTCAGGGCGCGGACTCCCCGTCGAAGTTCGACGACGGCCGAGTCGGCTGGAAGCGTCTCCCGCCGAGGGCACAGGACACGCTCGACCACTGGGACCTTGGCGAGTTCGAGGATGTCGAGGCCATGGTCCAGATTCACCCGACGACCTTCAGGACCATCACGATCCCGGCCTGGAAACTGATCCACTTCCGTACGACGGGCCGGCGTGGGTCGCCGGAGGGGCGAAGCATCCTGCGCAACGCCTTCAGGCCCTGGTACTTCAAGAAGCGGCTGGAGGAAATCGAAGCGATCGGCATCGAGCGGGACATGGCCGGGCTCCCTGTCGCCGAGGTCCCGCCGGAGCTGCTGTCAGCCGACGCCAACCCGAATCAGGTCGCCCTCCTGGAGACCATCAAGGCGATCGTCCGTGGCATCAAGGTCGATGAGCAGATGGGCGTGGTGTTCCCTCGGGCGTACGATGCGGACGGCCACGAGAAGTACGCCCTGCGGCTCCTGTCGTCAGGCGGGCAGAAGTCGATCGACGCGAGCGCAGCGATCCAGCGGTACGATGTGCGAATCGCCGGGACGTGCCTCGCCGACTTCATCTTGCTGGGGCACGACAAGGTAGGCAGCTTCGCTTTGAATTCGTCGAAGACGGCCCTGTTTGCCACGGCGCTCGGGGCCTGGCTCGACTCCATTGCAGAGACCGTCAACGAGCAAGCCGTCGTGCGGCTGTTCGCCGTCAACGGATGGACGGGCCCGATCCCGCGTGTCACCCATGGAGACATCGAGACCCCGGACCTCGCAGAACTCGGCGAGTACATCAGCAAGCTCGGGAGCGCGGGGGCTTTAACCCTGCCCGACGAGAGGCTGGAGCGGTACCTTCGTCGCGCGGCATCGCTGCCACCGGTCGAGGAGTGATGGGCTTCGTTTTCGTCGAGAAGGCCGTGCGCCGGACTGTCGTCCAGCCCAGGACGTTCAGTCTTGCGATGCAGCTTCAGCGACGTTTCGGCGGTCCACTGTTGCAGGCGCTCCGGGAACTGCAGGGACGGGTCAAGCTCGCGCCCCTCGCCCGCGATGCTGCCGTTGGGGACGTGCAGGGGGTCTTGATCGCGAGTCGGGTCGACCGCGTGGCGGACATCACGGCGAACCTCGCAGGGGAGCTGAAGTACGGCATTGCAGCCGGGGCCCGGTCAGCGGCGGCTGACTTGAAGTCCAAGGTGTCGATCGACCTGGAGCGACCCAAGATCGCCAGGTGGCTCGACCAGCATACCGGCGAGTTGATTACCAACGTGACCGACGGATCGCGCAACGCGGTCAGGGCGGTCTTGAGCGACGGAGTTCTAAGTGGTCGGCACCCGGCTCAGATTGCGAAGGACATCCAGAAGGTGATCGGGCTGAACGAGCGGCAGGCGAACGCAGTCATCCGTCGGAGAGCTGCCCTTTCCGACGCGGGAGTTCCTGTCGCCCGGGCCCAGGAGATCGTGGACGGCTACGCCGGAAGGCTGCTCAAACAACGGGCGAACCTGATCGCGCAGCACGAGTCCATGGTCGCCGTGTCCCATGGCCGTGCAGAACTGTGGGACCAGCTGCAGGAGAGAGGCGCGCTCGACGCTGACCAGCTCAAGCGCTGGGACACCTCGGACGACGAGGGCGTCTGCCTTATTTGTGGCCCAATGGATGGCCAGCTACGCAAGCTCGACGAGGCGTTCGAGACCGGCGACGGCGGGCTTGTCGGGCATCCTCCGGCGCACATTGGGTGCCGATGCGTTGTGGGGCTGGCATGATGGGCCGGACAACGACTACCTGCTCGGACGATGCCCTTCCAGTCCCCACGGGAAGTTGCGAGGTGTGCGGCTGCGATGTGTTCGACGATGACGAGATGTGCGACGCGTACTGATGTGAGCTGGCGCAGACCAAACCAGAGAAGGGGCAAGCATGCCGACAATCGAGTACCTCCAAGCGATCCTCCAAGTTGTGAAGGACCAGCTTCCTTACAGCGTGTGGAATCAGCTCCACCGCGCTGCTCTCCCGGTGTCGGGTGGCCACGCGGCATGGCGCAGCGCGGAGCTGTCGAACCTCGAGGCCCTGGCGCTTCGTGAGCTGCGACCTACCATGCTGCGCTCCGCGACGGATGACGAGCTGAAGTCCCTGTGGGCAAAGGTCGCCCAGTGGCACGGCCGAGCGCGGCGCAAGAAGCAGGACCTTGCCCCGTTCGAGCGGGCGGCGAGCCATGTCCTGCAGGCGCTGGGGGACCGGGGAATCGAAGTCCCCGGCCCTTTCGCCGAGTCAATTCGGTCGAGAAGCACGCTGGCCAAGCGGCTGGAGGAACTCCCGGCGGTCGTCATGGTCGAGACTGATGTCGTGGGCATTGCCCCCGGAATACCGCCGCTCGGGGTGTTCAAGCGCATCGAGGAGCCGGTCATAGACTCGTTCGACCTGTTCAACATCATGAACAGCGTCGGGGTCAACGTGACGCTTGACAGGGACGCGGGGCCCGACGTGGAAAGCACAGCCCTGTACGATCTTGCCCTCGTGCGCTCGGGCTGCATCCAGCAGACTTCTGGCGAGTTCCAGCCGCCAGTATGGATGGCCAAGAGCGACGCACACAACGGGGCCATGCTCGCCGTGATGGTCCCGCAACCGATCCGCGTTGAGCTGCAGAAGGCCGGGCTGCTCCAGTCCGACGCCCCGGAGAAGCTGCACGTCACGCTGCTTTTCCTCGGCGAAGCTTCGACGCTGAGCCAGTCAGCGATCGCCGCTATTGAAACCGTCGTGACCATGGTGTGCGCTGAGCACCGAACGCTAAGGATGGAGCTGTCGGGGGTCGGTGGGTTCCCGAAGCACGACCGTTCAACGATCTACGCGGTGGCTTCGGCGGTCGGGTTGTCGCAGCTCCAAGCTGATCTGGAGCGAGCCGTCGGTCAGATCATCCGGCTCCCCGACGAACACGGCTGGACACCGCACCTGACCCTGGGTACATCCCCGATGGTCCCGAACCCGGAGTTGATCGACGACATCCCCGGGTGGCCCGCCGAGTCGATCGCCATCGTCGTTGGCGATGGTGTTGTGGCTGATGTCCCCCTGCAGGGGGAGATCCCCGGCGCTCTGTCCCCGTGGGACAACGCCGAGCACATGGCCGACGCCGCGCCATCGGCGATAAAGGTCGCGTGCAGCTCCCCGGCGAAGCAGATCATCTACTACCTGGTAAGCGAGCCCGGCGTGTCCGACGCCCATGGGCACAGCATGTCTCCAGAGCAGATCGAGGATGCACTGCACGGGTACATGGCGAACAGCCGCGAGCTGAAGCTGGAGCACCAGAAGCCGATCACCGGGCGGGCCGTGATCGTCGAAGGGTTCATCGCTCCAATGACCCTGACCCAGTTCCACGGCGTTCTGCCTCCCGACGGGCCGATCAAAGAGGGAAGCTCTATCGTCGGTGTCCACTACGAAGACACGGACCTGTGGAACATGCTCAGCGCCGAGGAACATGGGATTTCATGGGGCGGCTACGCTTCAAGGATGGAACGATGACAGTCCAGACCGAAAAGACCGTCGACCAGCTCACGACGCGAGATGTCGCAGAACGTGCCGGGGTCCAGGTCCCGACGTTGCTCAAGTGGGTCCGTGAAGGACTGTTGCGCCCGAGGTGCACGGGGAGCGGGACGCAGCGACGGATCCAGTGGACCGAGGCGTCCGCGGCGGACGCAAAAGAGATGGCCGACAAGGGTGGACGGGCTGGGGTGTCAGAGCTGGTCGATGAGCTGGCCCCGGCGGGTATGATTCAACACTTGACCCGCGCCAGGGCAATGCGCGAGTCGCTGCCCGACGGGCATGTGATAGTCGTGGGAGACCGTGGTCCACGGCAATTCCGCGACGACACCATACTTCGAGCCGTGCTCAGGACCGTCTCGTCGCCACGCGGGATCATGCTGGTCATCCCGTAGGCTGTCGGAAAAAAAACGAAAAAAATCGGCTGTAGTTTCGCAATCATGCGCAGTTTTGCGCCGATTGTTTAATTGACAGTTAAACGCCTGTAAGTCTTGATATTGGTACAGCATGGCAACCTGGCTCGAAAACGTAAACGTCCTGGAACTGTCTGCGGTCAGGCATCCCGCGAACCGTAAGCGCAAATTGTTCCAGAAGTCCAAGAGTCAAACATCGACGGAGGAAACGATGGTCACCGAGCAGCAGCTGAGCGAGTACCTCGAAAAGTCCGCACTGCCCGCCGAGGTTCAGAAGTTCGTGAAGTCGGCGATCGAGGCGCTGGGCAAGTCCAAGGGCGGCATGTCAGAGGAGATGTTCTCCAAGGCGTCGAAAGCCCTGGCCGACGTGCTCGGGTTCGGCGGGAAGCCGGACGAGACCGCCAAGGTGCAGAAGGCGCTCGAGGACGCCGAGGCCAAGCGAACCTCCCTCATCGAGATCGTGAAGTCGGCCGTCGCGAGCCTCCAGGCTCCGACCCCTCTGGTCAACGATGCGGTCAATGCCCTGGCCGAGCTGGCCGGCGTGACCCCGGTGGTCAAGCAGGTCGAGGGGCTGACCCCCGAGCTGAAGGCCCAGTGGACGGAGCTGCAGAAGACCGCCGATGCCAATCGGGCCGAGCTGGAGAAGCTGCAGAAGTCGATCGACGCGGACCGGGAGGACATGGCCCTGCGCGAGACCTTCACCAAGGCCCAGCTGGAGCTGTCCCATGTGCCCCTCGCCACCGACGAGCTCGCCGGGCTGATCCGCATGGTGCAGAAGTCCGACGCCAAGGCGGGCGAGACCCTGCTCACCCTCCTGAGGTCAGTAGACGAGCTCGTGGCAAAGAGCGACCTGATGCATGACCTGGGCGGGAGCGGGCGACTGCCCGTGGGGCCACGGGCAGCGTTGTCCAAGATCGCCGCTGCGGCGAAGTCTCTGACCGAGAAGTCCGCGACGGAGATGACCCCAGAGCAGGCGATGACCAAGGCGCTGGAGCTGAACCCGGGTCTGTACGACGAGTACATGCGCGCGATGAGCGCCTGACATCAAACCCCGTGGGCGCGATGAGCGCCGTGACAGGAGCTGATCATGGGAGCGAGAATCGAGCAGGAAATGGCCTTCGGCAGCCTCGTCGCGGCAGCCGATCTGTCGACCAAGAAGCACTACTTGGTCAAGGTAACGGCGGCGAACACCGCCAATCTGTGTGGAGCCGGCGAGTGCGTGGCCGGCGTGTTGATGAACGATCCGGCGAGCGGTGAGCCGTGCAAGGTGTCGGTCGGCGTGGTCTGCCCTGTCGTGGCTGGTGGCGTGGTCGCGGCCGGTGCGGCCCTGTCGTCCGACGCCTCTGGTCGTGCCGTGACCGCGACGGTAGGCACCTACATCTTCGCCATCGCACTGGAGGCCGCAGGAGCTGCCGGCCGTGAGTTCGCCGCGCTGATGGTTCCGCAGCAGGCATCCTACTCGGCCGACGTCTCGGCCGTGTCCGTGGGAATCGCCGCTGCCAAGACCATCACGGTCGACCACATGGTGTGTCTCGACGCCGACGGGTATCTCGTCGACGCCGCGGACGCGACCGCCGTCAGCTTCTGGGGCTTCGCCCTGGAGACGGTGGACAACTCGGGCGGTGCCGACGGAGCCGAGGTCGCCCTCATTCGTCGAATCGGGCTGGTCGAGCTGACGGGGGCCGGGCTGGTCGACACCGACGTGGGCAAGGAGTGTTGGGTCACCAACGCTACCACCATCACCACAACCCCAGGCAACGTCCTGGTGGGCATCATCGAGTCCATCGCGAGCGCCACAGAGCCGACGGTCAGGATCAAGCCCCTGCCGATCGTTGGCCAGCGGACCGACCGCCAGCATGTGATCAGCTTCAGCGCCGCCGGCGCGACCCTCGACGGAACCACGGCCTTCACCGATCGCGAGTTCAAGCGGAAGTACATCCCGCTGAGCATGATGATCGACGCGGGCGTGGCCCCGGCTGGAGCGTCGGTGCTCACGGCAACGCTGACCGACGCCACGAATACCTACATCGCCACGATCACGGGGGCTGCGGTGCACGGCGAGAATAAGACCCCGGCGCCCCTGGCAGCGTCGCTCAAGGCGAATTTCGACACCGACCTTACGCTCGCCGACACGGGCGCCACGACGGCCGACGTCTCGGGCGAGATCTTGGTCGAGGACCTGTAGCCAGGCTGCCCCCTCGGGGGCTTGATCGAAGCCCCGCCGGAGAGCGGGGGCAGAAGGAGATACGAAGATGCCAAGCCCCGGTGACATGCACGTCAACGCACCGCTCACCAATATTTCGGTGGCCCACCTGCAGAAGCTAGACAAATTCGTTACAGCACAGGTGTTCCCGCTGGTGCCTGTCCAGAAGCAGTCCGACCGGTATTTCACATACGACAAGGGAGACCTGCTCCGAACCGAGGCCGAGCGTCGAGCCCCGGCGACCGAGTCGGCGGGCGTGGACTACGACATCGACAACACGCCGACGTACAGCTGCGACAAGTACGCGCTGCACATCGACGTGGACGAGGACCAGGTGTCCAACGCCGACGCCCCGCTCAGCCCGATGCGCGACGCGGCCCGCATCCTGACGCAGAAGCTGCTGATCAAGCGCGATCTGCTCTTCGCGGCGAGCTACTTCGTGCCCGGCGTGTGGGACACGGATTGGGACGGCGTGGCAGGTGCCCCAGGTGTGAACGAGTTCAAACGGTGGGACGTGGCGGACAGCCACCCACTCGTCGATGTCGATAACGCCAAAGAGGCAATGGCGGCGAGCTGTGGTGAGGAATCCAACATCATGGTCATGGGAAAGGCGGTGTTCAACGTTGTCAAGAACCACGCCGACATCATCGACCGGATCAAGTACACCCAGCGCGACGTGGTCACCCCCGAGCTGCTCGCGGCCCTGTTCGGCGTGGACAAGGTGATCGTCCCCGGCGGGATCTACAACTCGTCGGTGAAGGGGCAGACGGCGTCGCTCGCTCGAATCTTCGGGAAGCACTGCCTTCTGGCCTTCAAGCAGCCCAACCCCGCGCTGATGGCCCCCTCGGCTGGCTACGTGTTCAGCTGGGCCGGCCTGCTCGGCGCTGGCAACGAGGGGTTGCGGACCAAGACGATCCCGGTGCCTTTGAGGAACGCGACTCGCGTCGAGAACGAGATGGCGTACGACATGAAGGTCGTCGCAAGCGACTGCGGCGCGTTCCTCGAGACCTGCGTTGCGTAAGCTGCTGTCATGGTGAGGCTCGTCGATGACTTGGACGTACAGCGGGAATCCCGGGGCGAGTGACCGAGACGCTGTGCGTTTCGCTATCGGCGACACGGACACCAACGACCAGCAACTGACCAACGAAGAGATTGCATACCTCCTGACTGTAGCTGGCAGCGTCGTGGCTGCCAGCTGCAGCGCCATCCGAAAACTGATTGCCAAGTACGTCCGACTCGTCGACCAGACGACCGGCCAGATCTCGATCACGTACTCCCAGCGGGCCAGTCAATACCGCGCTCTGCTGTCCGACATCCAGGATGACGGCCCCGTCGCTGCCTATGCCGGCGGCATCTCCATCAGCGACAAGGAGAGCGTCGAGAGCGACACCGATCGCGACCCACCAGCGTTCCATCGGGGGCTGACTGATAATCCAGGAAGCAAGTACAGCCTGACGGGGAAGGACTGATCGTGGGTCGCACGACGGACAAGGACCTCGGCCGGAAGGCACTCCTGATCCATTTGTCCCAGGCTCGCCACGCGTACGCCGACGTGGGCCTGTTCGAGGGGGAGGGCCACGAGGGGACTGAGCTATCTCTCGCCGAAATTGGAGCAGTGCATGAGTTCGGGACGCGCGACGGACGCATCCCTGAGCGGTCATGGCTGCGCAGGAATCACGACGAGCACCATGTGCGCTACGCCAAGATGCTCGACGCCGCGTTCAGTAAGATCTTGACCGGCGCGACAGATGTCGTCTCCGCTCTGACCGCATTCGCCGAGAAGGTGGCGTCGGATGCTCGACGGACCTTGACGCAGGTCCGCGAGCCACCGCTCGCTGCCTCGACGATCAGGGCCAAGGGCGGAAAGACCAATCCGCTGATCGACACCGGGGCTCTGCGGGCGGGCATCCGTGGCCGGGTGACCCTCGCTGGCCGGAAGGTATCCGACTGATGCAGACCCCCCCGGGCATGTTCACCGGCATGACGGCCCTGCGGTCCGCCGCAGGAGTCTACACGTCTGGGAAGTGGGTTCCGGGCGCGGAATCCACGATCGACCTCGTCGGAAGCGCCCAGCCGGCGACACCGAACGAGCTTCTACAGCTCCCAGAGGGCGACCGGACGAGGGCAACCATCGCCGTTTGGACCAACACGGCCCTGTACACCGCCAATGAGGGTACGGCGACCCCGCCTGACCGGATTGTCTGGGCTGGAGAGCAGTGGGAGGTGCAGAAGGTCAATCAGTGGGACCTCGGGCTTGCCCACTGCCACGTCCTTGCGACGAGGGTTGAGCGATGATCACCAAGGCGACCATCGAGGCCGCTGCGCGGGCGTGGGTTCTCGCATCGTCTGGGCTCGCCACAGGGAAGGTGATCTTTGCCAACCAGGATGGCCCGCGACCGGCTCCGCCGTACATGACGGTGCAAGTTATGGGCCCAAGGTCCGTCGGCATGGAGGACCCACGGGCGATCAGCTCCCTCGGCGTGCAGACGATCTACGGCGACAGGGAGGTCTCGGTCAGCGTTCAGGCATTCGGGACTGGCGCTGTGGACCTGGCCCGGTCGTCCGCGCAGGCACTGGCAACCGAGACCACGCGGGCGCAGCTCATCGCGGCGGGTTGCGGCCCGAGAGGGGCCGGGGTCCCCGAGGTGAAGGACTTGACCGGGCTCCTCGAAACGAGAAGCGAGGAGCGGGCACAGTTCGACGCGACCCTCGCGTTCACCGACACGTACACCGACAACGTTGGGCTCATCGAACACATCATCGGCGAGGGTACTTTCAGGAACCCGCCGCATGACGACATCGTCGTGCCGTTCGCGGCAGACAAGAGTTAGGAGGGCTTCATGTCCCTGAATGATCTGATCAACGTCACCATCAGCCGCGAAACAACGTCGGTGACGCGCCTCGGGTTCGGCTACGGGCTGATCCTTGGCGTGCACTGCAAGACGCAGAACCGCGTCGACTGGTACACGAAGAGCAGTTGGTCGACTGCGATGCTGGCCGACGGGTATCTGTCGACCGACGCGATCTACCTCGCCGTTCAGGCGTATTTCGCGCAGTCGCCGTGCCCAACCAAGGTCGCTGTGGGTCGAGTGCAGTCCGACCAGATCACGGTCTCCATCGACACCGTGACCGACCTCGCCGAGTACGGGATCACGATCAAGTGCGGAACGGCGGGAACTGCCCACAAGTACACGGCCGATGGAACGGCGACCCAAACCGAGATCGCCGACGGGCTCGTGGCGCTGATCAACGCCGGGGCCGAGGCAGCGTTTGTCACGGCGAGTAACGTTGGAAACGATGTCAGGATCGTGCTCGATGGGGCAACTCCGATGGTGATCACCCTCGCCGAGGGTGCAACGCTGATGACGATCGGAGACCCTGCAGGAACCATCGAGGACCTTGACACGGCGCTGGCTGCGATCGTGCTCGACGACAACGACTGGTATGCCATCGCTCCAGTCTCCAGAACCGCCGCCCAGCAGCTCCTCGCAGCCGCCTGGGTCGAGTCCAACGACAAGCTGATGATCATCGCGTCGGCGGACGCCAACATCGTCAATCAGACGGCGGGCGCTGATGCGACGAGCATCGCCCATTCGATCGCGGCGGCGAGCTACGTCCGATCGGCGGTGATCTACAACGCGCTGGCTGCGTCGAGCTACCCGGACGCAGCGTGGCTGGGGCGCTGTCTGCCGAAGAACGCCGGAAGCATCACCTGGGCGTTCAAGACCCTGACGGGGATCACCGCCGACAGCCTCACGGCGACACAACGAACCAACGCGCTGGCGAAGTACGCCAACGTGTACGAGACCGTCGCGGGCGTCTCGATCACGCAGATGGGGACGACGGGCGGGAACGAGTACATCGACATCACGCGCGGCATCGACTCGTTGCGCGCCGAGATGCAGGAGAACATCTACGCCCGGCTGGTCAACCAGGACAAGATCCCCTTCACCGACAAGGGGATCGCGTCGATCGAGGCACTGGTCCGGAAGTCCCTGGAGGACAGGATCGGCAACCCGTACAACTTCATCGCGTCGATCACGTCGATCACGTCCCCGCTCGCGGCCAACGTCTCGGCCGTGAACAAGGCCGCTCGCACCCTACCCGCCCTGGAGTTCGTCGCAGTCCTGGCCGGGGCAATCCACGAGATCGAGATCTCTGGCGTCGTGACCGTGTAACCACAGGAGAGAGCAACATGGCAACGCAGACCTACATCCCCGCCGAGGTGGCCGTGTCCATCGGCGGAAACGTGATCGGCGGGTACGCCGATGGGACATTCATCTCCGTCGAGCGCGAGACCGACGCCTACACGAAGCACGTCGGCGCGGACGGGGAGGTGAGCCGGACGGCGAACGCGAACCGAAGCGGGACGCTGACCCTGACGCTCAAGCAGACGGCGAGTTCAAACCTTGTTCTGGGAGCCTACGCCAACCAGGACGAGGCGAGCCATGACGCTGTGTTCGACGTGCTCATCTCCGACAACCTCGGCAACAAGCTTTTCGCGTCCGAGGGCTGGATCAAGAAGGTGCCGAACCAGGAGTACGGCGACGAGCAGGCCAACCGGGAGTGGGCGATCGACCTGGCGACCGTCATCCAGGAATGGCCGTCGGCGTAGGTGACCCATGAGACATGACCACGAGCGCGAGATCGACGGGCAGACCTGGAAAACGAACGAGTTCCCGGCAACAGTTGGGCTGCGCCTGTTCGTCGGTCTCGCGAAGCTGCTCGGGGGGCCGGTGGGCAAGGCCGTTGCAGCCTTGCGCGGGGACGGGCTTGACGCGGGGGTGGGGGTTCTCGGGGACGCGTTGGAGTCTCTGACCGGCCGGCTCGACGAAGAGCAGGTGCTGACCCTCGCCAAGCGGTTGCTCGCGAACACCACTGTGATCGACGAGGGCGGGAAGCTGAGGGACGCTGCGGGCCAGTTCGACCTGCTGTTTCAGGGGCGATACCTGACGCTGTTCAAGGTGCTGTGGTTCGTCGTGGAGGCGAATTTCAAGATCCCTTTGAGCGGGTTTCTCGCGGCGGGGGCATCGCAGGTCAACGCCGACGAGACAGGAAAGCAGTAGACCCCCGTGTGGTGCTCGGCGGGGCCAACGGGTCAGACATCTCGGAGGAATGGCTGGTGTGGAGGTTGGTCCTATCGCGCATTTCAACGCTGACCGAGCTGGACAGCTCGTGGTCTCTCGATGACCTGATCCGCGCCAACCTTGCCCTCACCCTTCAAGAGTACGCCTCTGGAGGCGAGGAGTAGCCCATGGCCGGGTCACTCACCATTCGCGAGTTGATCACCCGCTACGCGTTCAAAACAGACACGACGCCGATCGCCAAGCTCGATGCGGCAGTCGCAGGGCTCAAGACTCGCATCGGGAACGTCGACAGCAAGATCATCGGGGCGTTCACGAGCATCGCGAAGTACACAGCCGTCGGGGCTGCAGGGTTTGCCGCAGCGGCGGTCAAGCTTGCTTCCAGTGCGGGAGAGTCGGAGGACATGTTCCAGGCGGTATTCAAGGACATGGCTGGAACCACGCGAGCATGGTCCGACGATCTCGCGAAGTCGATGGGGCGCAACAGCTACAAGATCCGCGAGTTCGCCGCAAACCTGCAGGACACGTTTGTCCCTCTCGGGTTCAGTCGCGAGACCGCTGCAGAGCTGTCAAAAAACCTGGTTGAGCTTGGCATGGACGTGGCGTCGTTCAAGGACAGGAGCGAGCCCGAGGTGATCCACGCATTCACCAGCGCCCTCGTCGGAAACTCGGAGGCTGTCAAGGGGCTGGGCCTTGCGTATACCGAAGAGGATCTGAAGGCCAAGATTAAAGAGCTGTCAGGCTCGATGGCCGGCTTCAGCAAGATGGGGATGCAGCAGCAGAAGATGCTGGGCAGGTACTATCTCCTACTTCAGCGCTCTGGTGACGCGCATGGCAATGTAACACAGACTGCCGGAAGCTTTGCCAACATGGTCAAGCGGCTGAAGGCCCGCATCGAGGAGGTGACCGTCAAGATCGGCATGAAGCTGCTACCCGTCGTTGGCCAATGGATCGCGATGGCAACGAAGTGGATCGACGCGAACGAGGAGCTGATCAAGCAGAAGGTCGGCGAAGCCCTGGAGGGCATGGTCTCTGTGCTGAAGGTCATCGCCAAGGTCGTGGCGTGGCTCGTCGTGAACTGGAAGGTCGTCGTGGCCGTGGTCTCCGTGTTCGTCGGGGGCCGAATCCTGTTCGGCATAGCGTCGATGGCGAAGAACCTGTGGGGGATCGTCGGAGCCCTGAAAGGAGTCCTCGGCGCTGGGCAGGCGGCAGCGTCCGGGATCAATGCGGCTGGTGGAGCTGCGTCAACAGCAACCGGAGGCATCGGGGGGCTTTTGGCCAAGGTGGGCGCGGCAGCGATGGCGTTCAAGGTCGGGTGGGACATCGGGACTAAGATAGACGAGTGGACCGGGGCGTCAGAAAAGTGGGCAGAGGCGATGATGGGCCCGCTCCGCGCCGCGTCGAAGGCCAAGCTGTTGGTCTACCAGCAGACCGAGGGGTACAAGCGTCTCGTTGAACAGGCGCAGATGTACAAGGACCTCGCTGCGAAGGGGATCAAGTCGGTCGGCGTGGAGGGCGGGGGCCGGATGGAGCTGACCCAGGAGAACATCCAGAAGCGACTCGCTGCGCTCGCCGGGAAGCTCGGAATGTCCCCGGATGCGGCAAAGAGCGTTCTGCCTGGGCTGACGTCAGGTCCGACAGCACCTGGTACTCCGAATGGCAGCAAGGCGGTAACGGTTGCACCGGCGCAGATCACGGTCAATGTCCCGCCTGGCACCCCCGCCTCGCTCGCCCAGAGGGTCGCTGGTGCGGCCGGCGATGCAACAACCCGGTCGATGCGCAACGCACTGGGAGACGTGACCCGATGAACAACGTTCCCCTGATCAGTCTGATCGTCACCGAACCGCTCTACACCGGGATGGAGGACGTGATCACCGAGATTCCGCTAGACGCGCGCCTGAGCAGCTCGTACCGCTTCAGCGCCCAGGTGACAGAGTTCCCTGTCGAGTCTGGGGCGAAGATCACGGACCACGTACACCTTGACCCCGAGGAGGTAACACTAGACGGGCTCGTGTCGGACACACCGATCATGGAGATCCCCGCAACCCTGCGCCTGCGTGGCGACAACGAAGAGACGGCCAGCGGATCGCGCACACAGTCGGCTTTCGACGCGCTCCACACGGTATGGAAAAAACGGCTTCTTCTTACCGCCGTGACGGAGTACCAGGTGTACGAAGACATGATCCTCAAATCGTTCGAGGTCCCCAGATCCACCGACGAGGGCGGGTTTCGCTTCTCTGCGACCCTAGAGCAGATCGTGATCGTGGAGTCGATGACAGGCGCTCTGCCGCCCGATGTAGTCGCACGGCTCAAGCGCCGGAGTAATAAGAGGAAGGCGGCTGCTGGGGGTGGGGGGAGCGTCAAGATTGAGAAGTACTCGTCTCAGAAGGCCGCAGCTCAGGCAACGGGCAAGGCGTCGACGAAGACGGCAGACGCAAAGACGTCGTCAGCTGCAGCAGGGGCCGCGTCGAGGCACAGGAAGGTGGCGTGATGTCGATCGTCGAGATCCAGGTGCATGCAGAACTGCCGAATCACTCGCTGGTCGTTTCGCTCGACGACACCGATTACAGGATGACCCTGTGGTGGAACACGCGCGACGCGCGGTGGTTCCTGTCCGTTGCATTGGCCGACGGAACGGCGCTTGTGTCCGGGGTTGCCGTTGTCGTCGACTACCCGCTGCTGCAGCGGTTCGCTTCGGTCGATCTTCCACCGGGGATGCTCCTCGCGGTGGACACGACCGGGAACGGTGTCGAGATCTCCCAGCAGTCCGACCTCGGCGATCGCGTCCGGCTCACGTACATCCCACAGGCGGACCTGTAACGTGGGCGTGCAACTGTTCAACAGGCGCTGCCATCTTACCGTCGCTCCGCTTGATGGTTCGGAGGGGATCGAGATCTCCGGCCTGCGCATCGTGTTTGACGTGAAGCAGACCAGCACGTCGGAGGCGAACACCGCCGTGATCCAGGTCTACAACATGGCAGCGGCGAGCCGGGGGCGAATCCGGACCAGGGACCAGGGCGTCGAGCTCCGGGCCGGGTATGACGAGCTTGAGCAGCAGCTGTTCGTCGGGGTCATCAAGCGGGTCGAGCACCGTCGTGAGGGCACCGAGATCGTCACCGAGATGGAATGCAAGGATGGGGGAAAGGACCTCGTTGAGCCGGAGTTTCGTCTGTCCTACAGCAGAGGGACAAGCCGGCGGACCGTGGTCGCGGACATCCTCGCAGCGATGCCGCACACAGCCCGGGGCAAGATGTCGGCCGATGGCCTGGACGGGGCCTTGAACGGGAGGATGGCGTTCAGCTCATCGGCGAAGCAGGCGCTCGACCGCCTGGCCCGGTCCTGGGGCTTCGAGTGGTCGATCCAGGATGGTGCGCTCCAGATCTTGGACCCCGACGGCACCGTCCAGTCGCCGGAGCTGGCGTTCGTACTGAACGAGTCGACGGGCCTGATCGGCTCACCGTCCGTCACCGGACGCGACTCCGTCGGATTCGAGGACTCCAAACCCAAGAAGGGGAAGGCCGCGTCGACAGCCGCCGTCAAGCGAAAGACTGGGGCCCGGTTCCAATCCCTGCTGCTCCCGTCGCTTCGCCCCGGCGGGTACGTCCTGCTTCAGAGCGAGTTCCTGGCCGGTGCGTACAAGGCCGAAAGCTGTGAGCACAAGGGCGACACCCATGGGCAGGACTGGACCACGGACGTCGAGGCAAAGCTGCTATGACTCCGGGCCAGCCCAACCTCACCCAGCTTCTGGAGGCCGCGATCGCAGCCGCGGGGGAGGACATCCGGGTGTGCATCCCCGGGGTGATCTCCAGCGTCTCGGCCGACCTCAAGACGGCCAGCGTACAGCCCACCGTGCGCCGCGCAGGGGCCGATCATGCCGACCCCGTGCTCCCGGCGGTCCCGCTCCTGTTCCCGCGCTGTGGGGCGGCTCGCATCACCTGGCCGGTCGCTTCCGGTGACCCCTGCATCATCCTCTTCGGCGACCGCTCACTCGAAGAGTGGGAGTCGGGCGGCGGTAGCAAAGCCATCGAGCCCGCCGACCCGCGTACCCACGACATCACCGATGCCCTGTGCATCCCAATGGGGCGGGGCGGGTCTGGCGTCAGCCGCTCGTCCGACGTGAGCATCGCCATCGACGATCATACGGCGGGGACGGCGGAGCTACGGCTGCTTGCTGACGGGACCGTCGCTCTTGGGAACACCCTGCGGGTCGGTGGTTACAAGGAGTTCGACGGGACAAACCAGCAGTTTAGCGGCGTTGCCGAGCTGCTCGGGCTCGTCGTCGAGCTTGTCGACGTTCTCATGTGGAAGCTGAGCGACGGAAAGAAGCTCGTCGCCGGCACACCGGACGGAAACACAACGCCCTGCTGCCTCACCGAGATCGCCTGGAACGCGATTGCTCCGATCCGCGCCAAGCTCGACGCTCTCAAGGGGTCACTCTGATGATGACCCACCTCCTGTTCTTCGGCTCCAACACTGCGATTAAGCGTTGGGACTCCGTCACTGGGGCCTGGACCAACCTCGCATGGCCCAGGCCCTGGACCTACACCAGACCGTACTGCTTCAGCGGCCGCTCTGATGACCTGTGGGTTGGGCTGAATAACTCGCTCGGCTACCCATGGGTACACCACTACGATGGATCTACGTGGACACTGCACACGCTGACCGCCGCGGGAACAGCCTCGTCGTATGGCACAGTCGGGGCGATCTTGTGGGTCTCGCACACCGAGGTCTACTGCGTCGCCAACAAGTACACCGGGAGCTCCACAGCGCTGCTGATGAAGTGGGACGGGGCGACGTGGTCTGTGCTCGGGACGACTGGATCCTACGGGGTCAACTGCTCCCTGCACCGTGACTCGCTCGGGCGGATCTTTGTGGCCGGCGACTCGACATCTGCCGGAGGCTGGCGCTATTGGATGTGGGACGGCTCGACGCTTCAGGCGCTGAGCGATGGCGAGGACAGCGCGTTTGCCAACGTCACCGGGCGAGGACTCGAGATCTGGTTCTCCCACGGCAACGGCATCATGCGCGTCGGCTCGCCGGAGGCCGGTTGGTCGACGGCTTTCAATGATCCGAATGTGTTCGCGCGCCAGTCGCTGGCACTGTCCGCGAGCTACCTGTGGACGTACTCGACGAGCTGCAACGTCAATCGCAGGGATTTCCCGAGCCTCGGCAACCTTGCGACGGAAGCGAGTGGGGCCAGCGCCAGCTACCCCATGCTGGCGGTGCTGGGCGATGGGGATTACGTGTTCGTTGGGCACGACTCCGGGCTCCGACGCAAGGTTGGGCTGGGCGGCGCGTGGTCGACCATCATCCTAGGGTCGGGGGCGAACGCCCTCTGGGGATACACTGTTGACGACCTGCCCCCCAAGCTGCGCAACACATCGCCAGGATTGGGGGAAACCGCATCCCCCGACTGTAGCATGTACTTTGAGGTGTACGACGAGGAGACCGGGGTTGACCTGTCGACGGTAGAGGTCGAGGTCAACGGGTTCCAGGTCTACGCCGACAGCTTGCAGAAGAACGGGTGGATGGTCGTCGTGACGGCCCTAACGGACGGGTACAGCTTCCTATGTACTCCACCCTCCGTGCTGCTCGGCGCGCTTGTCTTGGTCGACGTGCATGCCGATGACATAGCTGGCAACACGATGGACCGCAGCTATGCGTTTTTCCTGACGACCGAGGATGAGCAAGTGGACGACGACACAGACTACATGGACCTGTACCTGACGACCGATGGGCACGACCTAGCGGTCGAGAACTACGATCTGAAGCTGGTCGCGGGAGTCGACGCAGTCCGGCAGCGCCAGGCGGTCGCCCTACGGCTGTTTCTCGGCGAGTGGTTCCTGGAAGAAGACGCCGGGATGCCGTACTATCGCGACGTGTTCATCGCTAACCCAAAGAGCCGGGTGATCGAGGCTCTGTTCCGTCGCGAGATCTTGGCAGACCCGCAGATCGAGCGGGTAACCGAGTTCGCCATGAGCATCAACAAGGCGACGCGGAAGGTCTCCGTTGATTACGAGGCGGTCAGCTCGGTGGGAGTCATCGAAGCAAGCGACGTGTTTCCGTAGGGGCGCATCATGACGACGTACGGTGTCACAGCGACGGGGTTTGTCAGAAAGAGCCTCGTCAAGATCAAGGAGGACCTGGAGGCGGCGCTCAAGTCGGCCTTCGGGAACAACATCAATCTCGCCACCACGTCGGTGTTCGGCAAGCTGGTCGGCACGCTGGCACAACCAGCAAGCGACCTGTGGGAGCTCGCCGAGGCGGTCTACAACGCCATGATCCCCAGCTCGGCCGACGGGGTCAGCCTCGAAGGTTGCTGCGACCTGATCGGCATGGCCAAGAATGCCGCCGTCACCAGCAAGGTTACCGTTGTCGTCGAGGGCACGGTTGGAACGGTGATCGCGGCCGATTCGAAGGTCGCAACAGTGACCGTCGGCGATCAGTTCGAGAGCATCGACTCGGCCACGATCGATGCAGCGGTCGCCGTGCGGAGCAACACGGCGCTCGTCGGAGCTGTCACAGACGGCAAGGTGTATACGATCACGATCAATGGAAACCCCTACACGTTCACCGCGACCGTGCCGACGGATGACGAGGATGATGTCAGCGCCGGGCTCGCGGTGGCGATCAACGCAGGCGCAGACCCCGTGACCGCAACCGATCTCGCTGGCGGGCTGGTGCAGGTCGATGGAGACGATGACGCCGACGGACTTCCGCGACCATTCGCGCTCGTTGTCAATGCGAACCTGTCGATCAGCACGGTGGGGAACTTGGTTGCGTTCGAGAGCAGCGTCGCTGACGCGATCATCGCCTACGCCGGGACTCTGACCGAAATCGTCAACCAGGTCGGCGGATGGACGGCGGCATGGAACCCACTTGATGCGGTTCTGGGCAACCCGGAGGAGACCGACGCTGCACTCAGGGACCGTCGGACCGCGTCGCTTGCAAGCCCAGGCGCTGGTACATTGGATGCGATTTACGCGTCCATCGTATCCATCGACGCTGTGATCGCCTGCGTTGTGATCGAGAACACGACGGACGCTGTCGATGCGAACGGGCTCGCCCCGCACTCCATCCATGCCGTGGTCGAGGGCGGCGCGGACGCCAACATCGCAGCCGCACTGTGGGCGCGCAAGGGCTCGGGGATCGCCCTGAACGGGGCAGAGAGCGTCGCGGTCAACGACTCGCAGGAGTTCTCCCACACGATCTTGTTCAGCCGGCCGACGCCGGTCCTGATGTGGGTCAGGGCAACGTATACCAAGTACGCCGAGGAGACGTTCCCGGACAACGGCGAGGCCACGATCGCGACGAGCTGCCTGGCTACCGGTACCGCGCTGTCGGTTGGTAGCGACGTGCTGCCCGACCGGTTCAAAGGGCCGGTGTTCTCCGCTGTGGCCGGTATCGGGGTGCTGGTCATCGAGATCGCGGTTGACGACGGGTTCGGTGCTCCTGGGGCGTACCAGTCGACTCCGCTGGCGGTTGCGTTCACCGCTCGGGCGACGTTCGACTCTGGCCGGATCACCGTCGTGGAGGCATAACCGTGGCTGCATCGTACCAGGATGACCACGCGTCGGAGGTCCTCGCCCTGCTCCCGGGTCAGTTCGAGGAGAGCGCCCTACTGCGCGCCCTGGTGGCGGCGAGTGTGGGCCCCTCGGACCCGACGACATGGGGCATGCAGGAGCTGGAGGATGTGCTGTGGGACATGCTCACCCTCCGGTGGCTGGCATCGGCGAGCGGGCAGCAGCTCGACGACCTCGGGGTGGTTCTGGACGTCCCGCGCCCCTCCAGTGATGACGACGAATACAGGGACCTGCTCTACCTGCAGGTCTTGATCGACACGTCGCTCGGCGATCCGGAGCGCATGATCGCCATCGTACTGCGGGCAAGTGGGGCAACCCTGGTCCATCAAATCGAGCATCCTCCGGCAGCGCATTCGTTCTACTGCCACCACATCAGCAAGTTTGCATGGCTTGCCCGGGCCGCAGAGGCGGCGCTTGCCGGGGTGCGAACGGTCATCACGGGCAGCGAGACCTTTGACCCGTTCGTGTTCGGGAAGGACAGCGATGCGGCTGGCGCGCTGCACGGCGACGAGCTACCGTTCGGCCACGGATGGGGCGAAAGCGGCGCGGGGAATGAGGATATCGGCGGAGACTTCACAGAGCTGTTCGTTCAGGAGTAGACTGGAGAGACCATGGCAGGCGTGAGACCAACCGACGGACTTCCAGAGTGGGCATCGAGCGACGTTGTTGACCCGACGTCCGGCCAGAACAACAAGGTTGAGCCGCCGGCCGGCTGGAAGTCGAACGGCTGGAGCTATCAGGAAAAGCCGCCGAGGAACTACGACAACTGGCAAAAATGGCAGTACTACAAGTGGATCGAGTACCTCGACCTGGCCTGTGTTCGCCCGGCGACCTACTTCGTTGCCGCCTCCGACGCCACGGACGAGTCTCGGGCCCACGCCGACGCGGTGTGCGATGGGGTCAGCGACGAGGCCCAGCTTCAGGAGGCGCTCAGTGCGATCGCCGCGGCCGGCGGGGGACTGCTGCTGCTGAGCGAGGGCACGTTCACCGTGAACGGCGGTCTCACCATCGGCATCTCGGTGCACATCCGAGGCGCGGGGATCGGCGCGACCGTGATCAAGGTCGACGCTGCCGCATCGACGGACTTCGCAATCCTGTCAGCGATCAACAAGACCGAGATCTCGGTCGCCGAGCTGAGCATCGACGGGACCGGCGGCTCCGTCGCCCAGAACCACACGGGCATCCTGATCGACACCTGCTCCGAGGTGACGATCCACGACGTCCAGGTTTTCCAGATCGCCTATGACTCCGGCCTGTACACCGGCGGCAACGGGGCGGGCGTCAACATCGATGACTCGACGCAGGTCACCCTGTCTCGGTGCACCATCAAGAACAACGGCGGGATCGGCGTCATCGTCTCTGGCGCATCGCACAGCGTGATCATAGATGCATGCAACCTGCAGACTAACGTGGTGTACGGTGCGTTCCTGACCGGATATGGCGGTGTCGTCAGTTCATGCGTCGTAAGGGACAACGGCGACGCCGGGATCTTGGTCAGTGGAGAGCGCTGGAGCATCGTCGGATGCGACATCCGCGACAACGACGGAGACGGAATCGAACTCGCTGGCGCATGGATCATCATTTCCGGCTGCAAGATTTTCGGGAACGGGTTGCATGGTATCGATATGAGTACCGTCGACTGTTACTCCTGCGTCATCGACATGAACATCATCGAAGGAAACAGTCAGGGTGCGGATAACACGTCGAGCGGCATCAATATCACCGCCGATGTTTCGGGATGCAGTATTCGTGGAAACGTAATCCACAAAGGCGCTGGCGTGAACAAGCATAAGTACGGAATCAGTGTGGCTGGTGCGCCGAACACGTCAGTAATCCACGGAAACTACATGATCGACGCCGGGAGCACCTTACCATTCAACGGCACGGCGAAAACGGACCCGGAATGGGTGGGCTCTGCCGCCGGTACTAACGTGCAGCACGACATCACGAGGGCAAATCACATCGCCTAGCAGGAGAACACGATGCCTCAGACTGGATACCCACAGGGCACACCATCGGCTCGGTCAATTGATCCAACGATGGTCGCAGACATCGCGGCCGTCCGTGCGACACTCGAAGCGGACATCGCCGGCAGAATCAACGCCAAGGCGAACGTGCCGGTCCAGATCGCCATCGCCGACGCCAACAGCACGCAGAGTGCAGCGTTGCCCGTTGGTAGCTACGTTGTCACGAGCAACGTGGATGTTGCCATCCGTGTGGCCTCATCCCCAACGGCAGTCACCACCGACGACCCGCTGTGGGCCTACTCCTACCGTCGAGTGGTAATCGAAACGGCCAATGACAAGGTTGCCGCCATTCGACTTGTGGCCACGACGGGTGTCGTGACCCTGACGCTAGAGGGCTGAGCCGTGCTGTACAATCAGCGCCCACTGGTGATGCGTTTCGCGTTGTCCGCCTCGCCCGCTGCCGGTCTTGTCATCACTGCCGCTGCTGCAACTGATGACGACTTTGTGTGGCGGGGGCCGGGAGGTTCGTTCATCGGCAAAGCTCCGGCACTCGGCAACTTCGTCGTTGGTGCCTATAACTTACGGTCGCGCCAGTGGTCGGCCGTCACCACGCTGAACTGGAACACAAAAAAACTGATTGGGAATCTGGCTCAAGTGCTCAATCCAGTGTCAAGCAGGTTGACCGGATTGACCTATCTGAATCTGAGCAGTAATCAGCTCGCCGGTCTTCTTAGCGATGTGACCTTGCCGACCGGATTGACCTATCTGATTCTAGCCACCAATCAGCTCGCCGGTCTTCTTAGCGATGTGACCTTGCCGACCGGATCGACCTATCTGAATCTAGCCGTTAACCAGCTCTCTGGCTCATTCGGAGATGTGACAATTCCCACCAACCTTGCCACGACCTACGTCAACAGCAATCAGCTGACCTATCCGTCAACCGGCAAATGTCTATCGACAGTCACGAAAAATTCGGCAAAGTGGTACATGCAGAACAACGGTATGGTTCAGGGCCACGTTGATAATGTGCTTGCCGATCTTGTCACATCGGCCACCACCGGCGGAACGCTCAACATCGCTGGCACCAATGCTGCTCCATCTGCGGCCGGGTTGACGGATAAGACAACGCTGGAAGGACGTGGCTGGACGGTGACGGTGACGGCATGATCAAGACAGCCCCACGCATCCCAATCGACAAAGACATCCCAACAGCGGCGTTGTCGACTTGGCCAGTTGGCAAAATGATCGCGCATAGCGAATGGAGCGGCAAATCCTGGACACTGGTCCACGACGGAAAATACATCGTGGTACTGCATGGACCGGAGGCCATCACTGGCACCGGCAACTCGAAGCATACGATGCTCTGCGGTACGGAGTCAGAGCTGCGTGCGAAGGTCAAGCGGCTGGGGCTGATCTCCCCCGAGGATGAGCCGGTAGAGACCGCGACCGTCGAACCGAAGCCCAAGGTGATCAAGTGACGGAGTGGACGAGGCAGATCACCGGACCGTCGACGCTCGCTATCGTGATGCTCGCAGGATGCGCCAGCACATCGCTCAAGACGAGTACCGTACTCGAGGTCGAGAGCAAGTACCACGTCATGCCAATGGTGCAGACACCGACGGCTGCCTCGGCTCATGAGTTGATCCCGGTGATCAACCGGCTCTTCCCGCTGGTGATGAATGAGCTGGTGAGTGCGGGCGTGGTGAAGGATCTGGAATTCGTAGAGAAGTCCCTCCGAGAGACTCGGGTTGCGCTTATCGAGCAACCGGAAGCCTGTGGACTGAGCAAGCCCTGCGTCGGCGTGGATCGATGTGCCCGGGTGCGGGGCTGCTCCTGGGCGTGGGCGCGAGCCGCATGGGTCGCCAGACGCTGGCCGCCGATCAAGCGGTCGGAATGGCCGGACGAGCCCTGTGATCACACGCGGACGGTCTGCGCGGTTGACTCTACGGCTCAGCAATCTACGGACTACCTCCCCGATCTTTCGCATGAACTTTCAGAGCTGATCTGCCAAACTGTAGGTGCTGACGCGCACTCTCCAACTGCCGTTGAAGCGCAGAATAGAGCGACGGACAGGTACCGAAAACAAGTGGCCCAAGGACGGCAATCC
>Ga0210044_10001113_pt1 | contig 40980 bp, 46 predicted proteins | sample CryGey13umfilter_2_FD_183959 | JGI IMG/M metagenome (GOLD analysis project Ga0210044, IMG submission 183959) | Groundwater microbial communities from aquifer in Utah, USA - Crystal Geyser 4/9/14 3 um filter (SPAdes) (version 2) | ecosystem: Environmental > Aquatic > Deep subsurface >... | reverse complement strand
TAGCAACAAAGATAATGGATAACAAGGAATTAGTAGGGGAAGAAATGTTATGTCAATATAAAAATCAACAAAGCTGTGAGAGAGGATTTAGATTTTTAAAAGATCCATTATTATTAACAAAAAGTGTGGAAGTAATGGGAATGTTGATGGGGTTATGTTTAAAGGAAATGATTTTAGCCTATCAACAGTTGGAAAAACTCACTCCTTTAAATGAAAATTACATTTTTAATGAAATAGTTTGTAGTTACCTCTTTAGAGGTGATAACGGCTAAAGCCATCACTACAAACCGTAATAACTATTAACTTTACGGTGATAACTTCTCTTGCTCTTGTTAAAAACAGATAAAGAAGTCCAAGGATTACCCCCATAACCTCTCGTAGTTGCTATTTGATATGTATAGTTACCATTTTTGGCTTTATAGATCAAAAGATAAGGAGATTCTTGTAATTGTCGAGTCGCTGGTAAAGTAATTGATTCTGCCGTTTTTCGGGATTGACCTACATAAAAATATTTGTTTGAAATATAACATCCGCTAGACCTATCAATATATCCCACTCTAATTGAGCTTTGTAAGTCCAAGGATTTTTTTTTGGTTGCCATCCCGCCGCAATTAGATTTTTACGGGCTTTATCATAACCTAATCCGTATATGTTAGGTATTTTTGTATGTTGCCTTATTTGACAAGACTGTGCCAACGCAGAATTAGCAGAAAAAATTGTCGTTATCATAGCTAAAAAGATATTGAATTTTAAAGATTTTGAATTATTATTCATAATAAATTTCTAAGATTTTAATAAAGCCTATTCTCTAGGAGAAAAAATTACAGGAATATTAGCAGGTTTGTTACCCCGACATCCATTTATCCAATAATCAACGCAGGGAGTACCCGGTTTACGTTGACTCACCCATTCACAACCGATTCTTTGTGCTTCGTTATAAGCATCCCAATTTTTTGGTAGTGTGCCATCGTAACCAGCCGCATAAGCAAGTTGATCAGCTTTTCTAGGATAGACTTTTTGTAGCAACTCCTGACATAAGGTATTAGGTTGTTTATCCACATTGTTAACCTGCTTGACAGGAATTGCTTTTGTCAATGATGGTGTAGCGATAAAGCTAAGAATCATCAAAAAATTAGTAGTAGTTAAGTGTTTTTTCATCGCTGTTAAACAAAGTATATTTTCAATACTATTCGGTTAGTGACTCAAGTTATTCTGTCCGCCCCTAAATCCCCAATACTGGGGACTTTTACCCAGTTTGACTCCCCCAAAGTTGGGGGCTGGGGGGCTTAACCGAGCAGTATTGAGTATATTTTCAAAAAAGTTATAAACTGACTTGTTTTTAACAGTCATAATATCCGTAATAACTATTAACTTTACGGTGATAACTTCTCTTTCCCTTGTTAAAAACAGATAAAGAAGTCCAAGGATTACCCCCATAACCTCCCGTAGTTGCTATTTGATATGTATAGTTACCATTTTTGGCTTTATAGATCAAAAGATAAGGAGATTCTTGTAATTGTCGAGTCGCTGGTAAAGTAATTGATTCTGCCGTTTTTCGGGATTGACCTACATAAAAATATTTGTTTGAAATATAACATCCGCTAGACCTATCAATATATCCCGTACTGCAAATTGAAGCGTAAAATTCTTCGGTGTTGATGGCAACTTCTGTTTCCATATTACGATTTTTACAAAGGGGAGACACGTCCCCAGCAAGTGCAGGTACTTGAGATGTAATAGTAGTTATTCCCGACCAGATAACTAGCGATGTTATTGATAGTAAATAATTGATTTTATTCATGATTTTGTCATGTTAGTTGTAACATTCTTCATACCAAGAAATTCTGTCATAGTTATCACAATTAGAAGCCTGTCGTCGATATATGGCTTTACCTTCTGGAGAAGCGGCAAAAGAAGCAACACAATCTGCTTGAGGAATGCAAAATGTTACGACAGCTATATTGCTACAATCTCTCATAATCATATTCGCCCAAGAATTCATTAAAACGGGAGAATTTAGTATGTTATTAATACGGGAATAACTCCTTTCTGAATATCCATTGTTGATGTTATCTCCTGTAGAAGGCCATGGAGTAATTGTTATTCCATCCCTTCGATTAGTAGGATTTCTCCGATCATTAGCACTTCCTACTCCCGTTTCAATCAAGGCTTTTTTTGCTCCTTTTTTAATAATTTCATTTTTTACTTGATTAACGGTATTTTGACAGGTTGAGCTTGATTGTGCTTGAGATGGATGAGGGAAGTTTAAAAATAAACTTAAAGCAATTGCTGATGAAGTAAATAAGTTATATTTCATGGCTATTAATAATATTCAATGTTATTTTTAAACGTAGCTAAAAATTCTTCTGTATAAATGCATTTGGCAAACTATTTGTCAATCAAGGTAATTTTTTTTAATCTTTGGCTTAATTTTGTTCTATGATTGTTACGAAAGTTATTCAGAAAACAACTGTCCACGCAAAGCCCGAACAAATTCTTCGGCTTCTTTATCCCATGGCAAACCAACCATTAGATTATTTGTTCCACCAGTTGTTACTACATCTACAAGTTGTCCTCCCCATAAATTCAAAATTCCCCACAATATAAAAACAATACCAATTAATATAGCAACACCATTACCTGAAGATACGAAGACTAATCCTAAAAAAAGGAAGAAAAGTCCAACAAAAATATGTCTTTTAGTGTCATAGCGAACGGAAACAACTTGTTTTAATGGTACATCTTCTCTACTACCGCCACTAAACCAACCTTTTTTGCGAAAATAGGTAACTCTTTTTGTTGTAATAGTTCCATAACTATTGCTGAAGATTGTTTGTTCTGAATTTTCCGTCATGGTTTTTCTCTCTAAATCTTTATATTCAAACGATAATTTATCTATTGTTTTCACTTCAATACCGAAACATCGGATTTGATCGGGAGTTTTATTACAATTTATTACGCAAAAGATCGGATAAGTTCGGAAAAGATCGGATTAAAGTTAAATGGGGTAATATAAACTATTAACAATAGTCTTCTATGGTATGATTGTTTCCTGCTAATTATCTTTCAAAACTAAAATAGTGATCGAACATCACCTCTAAAGTTCGATCGCACAGCGCCGCCTTTGGCGATCGCACTTTAGAGGTAAAATTTATGAGATTACTGATAGTGAACAGAATATCCTTAATTAAGAACAAAATTTCATTAAGCTAAAATAGAACTTATTTAATTAATATTTACGCTTTAAAAGTAATGACAGGAAAAATAACGGAATCAAATTTAACCTTTGAGGATATATTAAATCTTGTGAGAAAATTACCACCATTAGAACAAATTAGATTAAGTAAAACCATCGCACAAGAAACGCAAGATAATATTCAATATCGAACTAAAACTTTTGAAAACTTACTTCGACAAGTAAAACCAATTAGTGCAGATTTTGATATAGATAAAGCTAAGGAAGATTATTTTCAAGAAAAATATAACCTATGAAGATTTTAATCGATACTAATATTGTTATTGATTATGCCTTAATACGTCAACCATTTTATGATGATGCGGATATTATTTTTAGTTTTATAGAACAAAAAAAATTAGAAGGATATATTAGTGCAACAACTTTTACGGATATTTTTTATATTCTCAAAAAACCAAGAGGTAAAGAATGGACATTCAATTTCTTACAACAATTATTGACTATTTGCAAAATTGCTACTGTAGATGAAACAATAATTAAACAGGCGTTATTAAATCACTATAAAGATATTGAAGATGACGTGCAATATTTTACAATGCTGTCTAATAATTTAGATGCTATAGTTACTCGTAATCCTAAAGATTATCCACAAAATAGCACTAGATCAATTTTGACACCTAGTGATTTACTGAAGTATATTATTTAGCCAATTTTCTGGTATTATACAAAGTTCGATCGAGCTTTAGAGGTGATGTTCGATCGCATCTTCATGATTCATTATGATAAAATGACATTATTGATAAATTTAAAGTAAAAAAGTAATGACTTTAAACCAGTTATTAGAACGTCAAAAAATTATTCATTCAGATCCAGAAATTATGAGCGGTGAGCTAGTATTTGTTGGCAGTCGTGTACCTTTACAAACATTATTTGACTATCTGGAAGAGGAAGGAGGTTTATCAGAATTTATCACTGATTTTCCTTATCTCAAAACTCAAACAATGAAAGTGTTAGAAAATGTAGCTCGATTGATGATAGATCAACAACGTTGTGCCTAATGAGAATATTACTTGACGAAAATCTTTTAAGTAAAAAGCTCAAACAACCTTTTTTAAATAAGGGTTATCAAGTCTATAACGTTAATGATATGGGATGGCGTGGCTTAAAAGATAGAGAAATTCTCGAAAGAGCAGAAAATCAACCTTTTGATATTTTTATCACTGCCGACAAAAATCTACCATATCAGCAAAATTTGAGTAATACTATTTTAATAGTTGTTATTTTGAATACTCGTAGCACAAACCCCAATTATCTAGTACCTTTGATGATGAAAATTAGCGAATTTGTACCTTCTCTATCTGGGGGAATTGTGTTTGTTGATGATGACGGAAATTTGAGTAATAATTAATTATTTTCGTCTAATATCCTACCGTATTACTGTTGGTAGTTACCTCTTTAGAGGTGATAATGGCTAAAGCCATCACTACAAACCAAAAAGTTATGATCATTATCATCTTAAAGTTAAGCTATAATGTTTCAAGTCTTATTCCTAGTTTATGTATCATTAATGTTAACAGAATACATCGCTATAGCCATGAAACAAGCAACCTATGAGTTGTTAGAAGATAATACTTATTATGGTGAAATTCCTGTGTGTGAAGGAGTTTGGAGTAATCATTCTACTTTAGAAGGATGTCGAGATGAGCTTCAAAATACTTTAGAAGGATGGATTATTTTAGGCTTACAAAAAAGACATTTTTTGCCAATTTTAAATGGAATTGATCTTAATTTAAAAGAAAAAGTAGCCTAATGTCAGAACTAAATCCTATTAGTAGAAAACAATTAATTCGCTCTTTAAAAAAGTTTGGTTTTGATGGACCTTATTCGGGAGGAAAACATCAATATATGATTAAAGATAATTTAAGATTAACTATTCCTAATCCTCATCAAAAAGATATTAGTCCTTCTTTATTAGCGAGAATATTACGTCAAGCTAAAATTACGAAAGAAGATTGGGAAAATTAATAGACATTTTCATCAATCGGGCTATAAACCCAACGCACGACTGTTCGTAGTTACCTTTTTAGAGGTGACAATGGCTAAAGTCATCACTACAAACAGAAAAATTAGGATCATATCGGTTTAAAGTTAAGGTATAATGTTTGAAATCTTTATCTTCCCTCATATCTGTTATAATTTTCATGAATGTAAATGAAGTGTTGCATTTTGTAGATCACCTAGTGGTTGAAAAAACAGGAAAACACCTAGACGATGTGCAAAAAGTTCTCATCGAGGGAATTTGGCAACGACAAAGTTATGACGAGATTGCCAAAGAGTGTTCTGTTACTAAAGGTCATATGGGAGATGTTAGTTCTAAATTAATGCAGATATTATCAGAAGAATTAGGGGAAAATATTAAAAAATCTAATTTTCGATCGACATTAGAAAGAGCATATTATCTTAAATCTTCTCAAAATCCCAAAATATCAGATCATAGTAATATTTGTGGTAATAATAATTTGATTTTACAAGCAATTAATAAACCTCAAAAACAAGCACTAAAAAGAGAGATAAATACTAAATCGAAATTCTCCCATCAAGATTTAAGTATCGCCCCTAAAATAATCAAATTTTATCCAAGAGAAACAGAATTAAAAACCCTTTCTAACTGGATATTCAATCAAAATATTTCGTTAATTTCAGTGTTAGGATTATCTGGCATTGGAAAAAGTTACTTAGTGAAAAGATTTGTTGATTTAAACTTAGATAAATTTGAAGTAATTATTTGGAAAAGTTTAAAATGTCCTGCTTCTTTTGACTTATTAATAGATGAAATATTTAAGATTTGTGAAATCAATATTAACCAGAAAAATACTACTAAATTAAATCAATTATTTGAACTGTTAAGAGCTAGAAAATGTTTACTTATTTTTGACGAATTAGAAAATTTATTTATGGAAGGTCAATTAGCAGGACAATGTCAATCACAATACGAAGATTATCAAAGTTTTTTCAAGAGAATCAGGGAAACTGATCATCAAAGTCATGCTATTTTAATTAGTCAAGAAAAATGTCAAGAAATGAAGTATTTGGACTGTAATTTATACCCAATTAAATGTTTAGAGTTATCAGGTTTAAAAAATGTAGAAATTTTTTTAATATGGGTTTAAAAGATGAAGATAGCTGGTTAAATTTACTCAATTTATATGAAGGAAATCCATATTATTTGCAGAATATTATTTATTGTATTAATAGTATTTTTGATGGCTCTGTGAGTGATTTTTTAGCCGAAAATGAATTAATCATTACCAAAGATATAGAAAGTAAATTAGAGTTATTATTTAATCGATTATCTCCTAAAGAGCAAAAAATTATCAGTAAATTATCTAATTCGGATCAACTTTTATCGAGAGAGGATTTAAAAGTAAATTTAGAGATGTCATCAACGGATTTAATTAATGGTTTAGAGTCTTTAAAAAATAGATATTTATTAACTAAAATTAAAGGAGATAAAATTATGTTTAATTTATCCCATATTTTTAAAGAATATGTAAGAAATTATTGTTAAATTTATAACCTAATACATTGTGATAAAAATATTATAAGCTAATTGCATTTGTGGTAAACTTAAACACCATTTTATTTATTAACTAATTGAATAATTGCTTGACATTCCGCTACAGATTTACGCTGTTTCATGGCTTCCACTAACGCTAAATAAGATTCTTTATTTTGTTCAATTATAGCCGTTGCTTGTATAATTGCTAATCTTTGTTTGAGCTGAAAATTACTATAAGTTAATGTTAAATTACTATAAATTTCTTGAAACTTTTGTCGATCTTCTTGCCCTCCTTCGCTATTATTATAAATAAATTTTTCTGCGGCAATTCCTGCCATTAATACAACGCCAAAACGCTCAATTATTGAGTTAAATTCTTTTAAATCTTGAGATTTTTTGTTAGGTATAAAATTATTATCAAATATTACTCCACCAGAGCCTGAAATTTTCTTGTTTACCGCTTCCCAGGGGCTTAAACTGTAATCAATGATAGGAATATCATAGAAATAAGCTGTTAAAAAATGTCCAGCTTCATGATAAACAATTCGCTCTTTTTCTTCTTTCGATGCGAAAATATTTAATAATAAGTTAACTCCTTGATTTTTCCATGATAATGTATCAATAGTGATCAAACTTAACATCACAAAAGTTAAACTAGCAGGTATAAAAGGTGATAAGTTGAAAAGTGGTCCTAATAATACCGATAATGTAATAGAAAAAATGGCGATCGCCAAAATATTTAAACCAGTATCTTGCATAATAAATAGAAATATTTGTCTTTTTTTAATTACTTATTACTTATTACTCACTACTCATTACTTATTACTTATTAATTGGGTTAATGCCATTAACCCCTACTTTAAATTCAGGCTAATCCTTCGATGGCAGGATGAAAATAAAAAGCTAAAGCAATAACCGCATAGGTTGCCAATAATAAAATCCCTTCTAACCAGTTAGAATTACCATCAGAACTGATAGAATTAGCAATTAATACCGATACTGCCACCGCTACTAATTCAAAAGGATTAAAATTCAAATCCATAGGTTGCCCAATTATCCACCCAGCGATAACTAACACAGGTGCAACAAATAAAGCTATCTGTAAACTTGAGCCTAATGCTACAGATACCGATAAATCCATTTTATCTTTCATAGCAACAGTTACAGCCGTAGCGTGTTCGGCGGCGTTACCAATAATCGGCAGGAAAATTACCCCAGTGAATAAAGCAGGTAAACCTAAATCTTTGGTTGCTATTTCGAGGGATTCTACCAATAATTCTGATTCTACGGCTACTCCCAAAGTGACGATTAATAATATACCAACCCATAACCATAAATTCGGTTGATAAGATGGTTTTTTGATGTCTTCGTCTTCATTTTCTGCCATTCCCACATCATATAAATAAGAATGAGTTTTCATGGAAAAGAACAAAGTTAGCACATAAACAGTAATTAAAACTATAGCAACGGCAACCGAAAGGGTTTGTAAAGTTTCTTCAGGAATACCAGTGGAAGTGTATTGTACCGCCGTTGGTAATAGAATTGCAATGACAGCTAAATTCATAGATGACGCATTTAAACGCGCTGCGGTAGGTTGAAAATTTTGCTCTTTATAGCGTAATCCACCTAAAAACATGGCAAATCCCATTACTAACAATAAATTACCAATAATTGAGCCTGTTAATGTCGCTTTTACTACTTGCACTAATCCACTTTTTAAAGCGATAAAAGCTAAAATTAATTCAGTAGCATTACCAAATGTAGCGTTTAACAAACCACCTAAATTTGGCCCAATAACTACAGCAATTTCTTCGGTGGCAACCCCCATAAATGCCGCTAAAGGTACAATTGCCATAGCGGATGTTAAAAATATTACCGACTCACTCCAGTGTAAAAAATGTCCTGTAATGGAGATGGGAATGAAGACTAATAGAATAGAAAAAATCAGATTTTTATTCATATTTACAGATTGATCATGATTAATAATGATACACTGTCTTTTTTATTAGGTGAGAAAAACTTGTCTTAAATTATTTTTCTGTCAAATAATTACTAAATTTTACTTACTTTTTTTCAAATTAATTTCCTAAATATTATTCCTAAATGATTGAAAATCAAGATAAAATTAACAAGGTTTTATTAATTAGTAATGGCCATGGTGAAGACTTAAATGGTAGCTTAATAGGTGAGGCTTTATTATCAATTAATCCTAACTTAATTATTGATGCTTTTCCCCTTGTAGGAGAAGGAAAATCCTATCTTAATAAGAATATTAACATTGTCTCACCTCTTCAATCTATGCCATCAGGAGGTATTTTTTATCTCAATCCCATTAACTTAATTAAAGACTTATCTTCTGGTTTAGTTGCTTTAACTATTAAGCAAATTATTACTATTAATAAACTTAAAAATAATTATGATTTAATAATCGCTATTGGTGATATTGTTCCCTTATTCTTTGCTTATTTAACACAGAAAAAATTTATCAGTTTTATTGTTTCTACTTCTAGTTATTATGAAGGGACATTGAAACTTCCTTTTCTGACTAAGTTATTACTGCGATCGCCTAGTTGTCACATAATTTTTACTAGAGATAAATATACCGCCGAAGATTTACAAACTCAAGGTTTTAAAAAAGCCGTATTTGCTGGTTATCCCATTATGGATACCTTAAAATTAACGGGCAAAAATCTTGAATTATCTTCTGAAATTCCTATGATTGCCTTACTTTGTGGTAGTCGTTTACCTGAAGCCTTGCACAATCTTAGCTTACAATTACAAATATGCGAAACTTTAGTAAAAATCTCTCATGAAAATTGGCAATTTATAGGTGCATTAGTACCAAGTATCACTGATAATAACTTAAAAGCCATCGCCGATAATCTAGGTTGGCAATATGAGTCAGGAGTTTTTAGCACAAAAATTAATCATAAAAATGTTCTTGTTAAAGTTTATAACGATGCTTTTGCGGATATTTTACTACAATGTAATCTGGTATTGGGAATGGCGGGGACTGCTGTAGAACAAGCTGTTGGCTTAGGGAAGCCTGTAATACAAAATTCAGGGAAAGGTCCTCAATTTACCTATCGATTTGCTGAAGCACAAATGAGGTTGTTAGGCAGTAGTACAATTACCATAGAAGATAACGACACAATTTTAGCTTGTGAAAAAACAGCTTATAAAATCATGGAAATTTTGCAAGACAAAGAATTTTTAGTGCACTGTATTAACAATGGTAAACAAAGAGTAGGAGAAACAGGTGGTTCATTAAATATCGCAAAACAAATTTTATCAACTCTTGTCAATTATCAAAATAAGAGTTATGATAGTAAAGATAGGGGGCTGTAACGGCTTCGACAGGTTGGTGAAAGCTAACCCGTGATACAGGTCGAGAGTGAGTCTTCTCTCGGAAATACTGGACTCAAAAAAAATGTAACTGCGAACAACATCGTTCCTTTTGCTCGTAAAGCTGCACCTGTTGCTGCCTAAGACCTAATTTCGGTTCGAGCGCTTATAGTATGACTCCGTTAAGTATTATAGGCAACCCTCAACGGATGCTTTTTATAACTGCTTCTAGTCAGTTGTAAAGTTAAGATAATACTAGAAAATCCTGCTATCAGGGATAATTGATAGTTCCCGCCTTGAGGACTAGAAAGGATAAGCCTGTGAATGAGCGATAGGTAAATAACCAATTTGGACAGCAGTTCGACTCTGCTCAGCTCCATAAAGTAACATAATAAAGTATCAATGTCAATAGCGTTGGTACTTTTTTATTTTTTTAAAAAATATTGATTGATTTTTAAACGAAAAATAAAGTTACTTTTCCACACAAAATATAAGTAAGTAAAAAGAATAATTAATAAACAAATATAACCTAAAGTATTGTATGTGTTTATAATTTGATTAATACTCCAACCGACATCATTATTTAAAACATTCAAATCACCGCCAGAATCGCCTCTTCCTCCCCAAAAAGTACCCCAAGGAATTTGATCTTTTCCTATACTTATTCTATGCCATTTTGTAAAACTTCCCCAAAAAGTAGTTACTCCAATTATTAAGGCAAAAAAACGCCAAAATTCCCAATAAAATTTGTTTGGTAAACGCCAATAAAAAGCAATGATTAAAAGAGTACTTAAATAAAATTCTCCGCCAATACCTCCAAAATATAATAACATTTGATAGGTTGAATAAGAGATATTCCATGTAAAAATGAATTGAATAATTGCTAAAATAATACTAACAATCATGATGGTTTTTTTGCCTTCTTTCCAACTTTTATAAAAGGTTAAACCAATTAAAATTAAAATACCAAAATAAACAAAAAAAGACTTAGTTGGGGATATAATTGTTCCAGCAAAAGTTACCATAGCTCGATAACCTGACAACCATGCGATAGTGGCGTGACCAAACTCATGAACTAACATTGTAATTATCCATGTTAAAGGCTCAATAAAAGTTATAATAAAAGCTATTAGAAAAGCAATAGGCAAAGCATAAGTATTGGTATTAGTTTCGGCTTCTTGTAAAAGAATTTCAGTGTTATAGTTTTTTGCTTTATGGGCATAAATTCCTGTACAAATTGTAATTTTTTCTTGCCAAATTAAGTTATTTTTATGATCAAAACTAGAAATTATGACGGAAGTTTCAGCATCTTTTAACTTTTGCTTAAGAATATCATAAATTAGTTTAACTATTCCTGTTTTTTTTTGAGAATTAATATTATTAAGAATAATGTTAAAATGAGTTGAATCTAATTCTAATTTCACTCTAATATCGATACTTTTTAACTGTTTATTAATAAGATTAGCTAAAAATTTTTGATAACGGTTATTCTCTATTTCATCATTATTTTCTTGTTTAATTTGATAATATTCTATAAGTTGTGAGTGTGCTTGTTTTAGGTTGATTAAATCCTCTTTATTACCTGTTTTTAATTTTTCTCCGATTAATTGATAATAACTATGATCAATATCTTCTATATTAGATGTAGAAGTCAAATTAAGTATTTCATAACATTGCTCAATGGTTAGATTATTCATAATTTTTTTCAGAAGATTAGTATCATTAGTCTTTATGTTAAAATGTACAATTAATTACATAATTTTTCTTTTTTAACAGATTCATTTGCACGAAAACCCACTAAAATTGCTTGATTATTTTTAACGAATAATGGTCTTTTTAATAGCATAGCATCTTGTGCAAAAGCTAAAATCCATTGATCATCATTCCAAGAGTTTTTTTCTTCTCCTAAAGCACGGTATGATAAACCAGAAGTATTGCGCATTGATTTAACTCCCAAATCTTTTACCCAGTTAGCAATTTTTTCTTTTTCTGGAGGATTTTCTTTAGTGTTAATAAACTCATAATTAACGTGATTTTCTTCTAACCATTTTAAGGCTTTTTTACAAGTGCCACAGTTGGGAATACCATAAACTATTAAAGTCATTTTCTTTATTTTTTATGTTGAATTTTTAAGTATTTTAAACTTAGTAAATATTATATAGCAATCTTCTTTAAGTTTTCAGAAAATATTGAGTTAATTTATCTTTAAATCAAAAGTGAAAGGAGAAAAATTATCACAAATTATTTATTAAATATTATAATTCAGAAAAAATCTAACGTTGATGCTTTATACTTGGGTAAATAAATTTGAAACTATATACTAAAATTAGTTTAAGAGTAGCTGTCAACTACCCCTAATCAATAAGATTAAACCTAAAAACAATTTATCATGAGTATAATAATAGAGACTGATTTAAAAGAATTATTAATACAAATAAACGGAAAACTTGATAAACTGAGTGGAGATGTTAATGAGCTTAAAGTTAGTGTTGCTAATGATATTAATGAGCTTAAAGTTAGTGTTACTAATGATATTAATGAACTTAAAGTTAGTGTTGCTAATGATATTAATGAACTTAAAGTTAGTGTAGGGAAATTAGATGAAGGACAAAAAGGTATTAATAAAAGACTAGAAAATGTAGAATTTTTCAATAGAAGTATTTTAGCTGGTATTATCGTCGGCATAATTTTAGGAATCATGAAAATGTTTTTTCCTAATATCTAATGGATTTAATAGTATTATTTAGATCTTAATTGCGCTAAATAGTTAAAGTATATATAGTAGCAAAAGAGAGAACCTTATAATATTCTATGTCAACTTTAGTCATCGTTGAATCACCCACCAAAGCCAAAACCATCCGTAACTATCTTCCTAAAGATTATCAGGTAGAAGCATCTATGGGGCATATTCGAGATTTACCTTCCTCTGCGGAAGAAATTCCTGCTGAATACAAACAGTTTGATTGGGCAAGATTAGGAGTTAATATTGAGAATAATTTTGAGCCTATTTATGTTATTCCTAAAGGTAAAAATAAAACTGTCCAATTATTAAAACAAGCCTTAAAATCTGCTGATGAATTGATATTAGCAACGGATGAAGATAGAGAAGGAGAAAGTATTAGTTGGCATTTATTACAACTATTAAAGCCGAAAGTGCCTATCAAGCGCATGGTTTTTCACGAAATTACTAAAGATGCCATTCAAAAAGCCTTAAATAACTGCCGTGATATTGATGAAAATTTAGTACACGCCCAAGAAACACGACGTATTCTTGATCGCCTTGTAGGTTATACTCTTTCACCTTTACTATGGAAAAAAATTGCCGCAGGATTATCGGCGGGTAGAGTACAATCTGTTGCCGTACGCTTGTTAGTACAAAGAGAAAGAGAAAGAAGATCATTTAAAGAAGCAAAATATTGGGATTTAAAAGCATTACTTAATCATGAAAAAACTGAGTTTGAAGCGAAATTAACTACTTTAAAAGGGCAAAAACTAGCAAATGGTAGCGATTTTGATCCGAAGACAGGAAAGTTAATCAAAAATAAAAAAGTAATTGTACTAAATGAGCAAGAAGCTACAGAATTAAAAGCCCGTTTGAAAGGCAAAATATGGGAAGTGACGGATACTGAAGAAAAAGCGACTATCCGTAAGCCATCTCCTCCTTTTACTACTTCTACCTTACAACAGGAAGCTAACCGAAAACTGGGGTTGGGTGCAAAAGATACTATGCGCATCGCTCAAAGTCTCTATGAAAATGGTTATATTACCTATATGAGAACTGACTCAGTACATTTGTCTGATCAAGCCATCGTCGCTGCTCGTAGTTGTGTAGAAGAAATGTATGGTAAAGAGTATTTAAGCCCTCAACCTCGTCAATATAAAACTAAGGCAAAAGGTGCGCAAGAAGCCCATGAAGCCATACGTCCTGCTGGTAGTACTTTTAAAATTCCTAAAGAAACAGGATTAAAAGATAAAGAATTAGGGTTATATGACTTAATTTGGAAACGCACGGTAGCCTGTCAAATGGCAGATGCTAAATTAACTCAAATTGTGGTAAATATCGCCGTAGAAGACGCAATTTTTCGATCTTCAGGGAAAAGGATTGATTTTGCTGGGTTTTTCAGAGCCTATGTTGAGGGTACAGATGATCCAGAAGCGGCTTTAGAAAATCAAGAGGTAATTTTACCTAATTTGAAGAAAGGGGATAAACCTAAATGTAAACAGTTAGATGTACTTAACCACGAAACTCAACCTCCAGCCCGTTATACAGAAGCATCTTTAGTCAAAACATTAGAAAGTGAAGGGGTAGGGCGACCTAGTACTTATGCTAGTATTATTGGTACAATCGTTGATCGAGGTTATGCTCAATTACGCAATAAGGCACTTATTCCTACTTTTACTGCCTTTGCTGTCATTACTTTGTTAGAAAAGAATTTTGCTGAGTTGGTAGATACTAAATTTACCTCAAAAATGGAGCAAAGTCTTGATGACATCGCCTCTGGTAATGAAAAATGGCTGCCTTACCTTGACAAATTTTATCGAGGAGAAAATGGCTTACAAAATCAGGTGAAAGTTAGGGAAACGGAAATTGATCCACAAGTAGCAAAAGCCATAGAATTAGAGAATCTGGACGTTACCGTGAAAATAGGTAAGTTTGGAGCTTATTTTGAAGCAAATTACGGTGATGAAGTGGTAAAATCTTCAATTCCTGCGGATTTAACACCATCAGATCTTGAACCACGACAAATAGAATTATTATTGAAACAAAAAGTAGAAGGACCACCTATATTAGGAATTCATCCTGAAACACAAGATCCTATTTATTTGTTAATCGGCACTTATGGCCCTTATGTACAATTAGGAGATACACCTCAAGGCAAAGCTAAAAAGCCTAAAACCGCTTCTTTTCCTAAAGGTGTTAATGCTGAAGATATTACGTTAGAAATGGCCATAGGTTACTTAACTTTACCTCGTACATTAGGAGAACATCCAGACACAGGAAAGCCTATAAAAACAAGTTTAGGACGTTTTGGGGGCTATGTTGTCCATGATCAAGGCACAGAGGGTAAAGATTATCGCTCCTTGAAAAAAGAAGATGATGTCTTGACAATTTCTCTTGATCGTGCATTAGAGTTATTAGCACAACCTAAATCTGGAAGGGGAAGACGAGGCACAACGACAAAAGCCCCACTTAAAGAATTGGGGTTACATCCTGATGACAATGAGCCAGTGAACATTTATCAAGGGCCTTATGGAGTATATTTTAAACATGGTAAAACTAATGTTAAATTGCCCGAAGGTGAAACGGTGGAAAGTATGAATTTAGACAAGGCTTTATTACTTTTACAAGATAAAACTCCTGCTAAAAAAACTACGGCTAAAAAGACAACTACGGCTAAAAAAACCGCCACTAAAAAAACTACTACCAGAAAAACTACTGTTAAAAAAATAACTAAATAAAATATTTATACAGTGGTGATAAAAATCATTAATAGTAAAATAATTAGTATTGCTGAATTAAAGTATTAAATAAGAATATGTATCAAAAAAAAGTACGATTTTAACTACTTATTTATTCAATTTTATCCATCTTTTCAGCAACCCCTAATTATTAGTTTTATTTGTGATTATTTCCAAGAGTGTCGCCATTTATATTTAAAAGATAATAGAATTTTAAACCAAACTTGAGCAGGAGGATCAAAAAAATTGAAAATATCTCCAAAAGCAACTCTAGCATCTTTGTGATGTAACCAATGACGCTCTGGAGTAGTAATCATCAAAAGGTTACAAATTTTTAAAATCATAGCAGGAGTTTTCCATTTGATAACACAAACGTGTCGCCAGATAACGTGTAATTCTCCTAATATTAGTCCTAAAATAGTTCCTATGGGGGATATTTGCCATAGCCAAGGTGCAAAAATAAAGTAAGGTAAAGCACCTAATATTCCATCTAACAATACTAACGGATTTTTTGTTAAAACCGCATAATGTAAAAAACTGCGATTGTTACTATGATGAACTAAAGAGTGAAATTTGCCAAAAATATGTTCAGGAACATGATATAAAAAAGTTGAGAAAAAATCACCAATCAACAGTAGTAGTATTGCTACAAAAGTAATTTTAAAAATCAGTAAAACAATTATCAACAAAGTTGACTCCTCTCAATATAATTTGGTTTTGAGAATCAAAATAATTGATAACAGTTAAGAATACATAAAGTCTAAGTTAACATTCGGTAATCGTCTCAAGTATCTCGATGAGGAAGAAAACTATAAATATTCTTGAAAAGAAGTTAAGCAGATTTATGACGAGGGTTGATCATATTCGTCTGTTGGTTATTTTTTTCTGTAGAATTAAGATTAGGGTTCATTTTAAAATTATTAGTTATTGACTATTTTTTTTGTGATTCAAGATTATCCCCAAAATAACGGACAGCTTTATCATTATAAATAAACATGGATTTAATTATTCTTTTTCTCTTGCTCAGTTTCATAAGTTACATGGTAATTAAACGAAATGTAAGCAAAATTACCACAACTCCTACTTGGTTATTGTGGTTGTCTTTAATGATTCCACCGTTAATTTGGGCTGGATGGTATTTGATTAATCCTAGTCAAAATTCCATGCCACCAATTTTAATTTTTATTCCTTTACTTTTATCTCCCATCATTTATGTTTGGTTAATTGAAATAGGGAAAATACCTCAAAAAGAATCGAATCATCAATCCACCATCTCCCTTGAAAAATCAGAAAAAAAACCCATTGAAGAGGAATTAACCCTCCAGAAACTACCTCTTAGTATTAACCCACAGGAAGAAAAAGCCTTACGAGATTGTTTTCCTTGGGGTATTTATTATCTACAGAAAATTGATTATTTACCCCAAGCTATTTTATGTATGGGTAAGTTGATGAGTGCGCCAGAAAAAGCCTATCCTACGGTAAAGAGTAACTTAGAAAAAGTATTTCAAGATCGCTTTTTAATTATCTTTCAAGAAACTTTACAAGGACAACCTTTTTTTGCTTTAGTACCTAATCCTTATTCTCCCACAGCACAACAAAAATTACCTCAAGAAAAATTAACTCGTCCTGATATTGCTTTAATCTTATTATTATTTACCTTTATCACTACAACTATTGTCGGCGTACAACTTAGCGGAGTGGAAGTGTCAGAATTAGAAACGAATCCTCTTTTAATTCTTCAAGGATTACCCTATAGTTTATCTTTAATTCTCATTTTAGGTATCCATGAATTAAGTCATTATCTTTTCGCTGTTTATTATCAAATTCGGACAACTTTACCCTACTTTATTCCTATTCCTTTCTTTTTAGGAACTTTTGGCGCTTTTATTTCCATTAAATCTCCCATGCCGAATCGTAAAGCTGTTTTTGATGTGGCCATCGCAGGGCCTTTAGGGGGCTTTTTAGTAACTATACCAGTATTAATTTGGGGTTTAGCCTATTCTCAGACAGTTAATATGCCAGAACAGATAAATATGTTAAACTTTGAAGCATTAGATCCTCGTTTTTCTTTCCTATTTGCAATTATCAGTAAATTTGTATTAGGAAGTAAATTAATAGCAGATAAAGCCATTGCCTTACATCCTGCTGCCGTTGCAGGTTATATCGGTTTGATTATTACAGCTTTAAATTTAATACCCGTAGGACAATTAGATGGCGGACATATTGTTCATGCTATGTTTGGACAAAAAAAAGCCCTAATAATTGGACAAATAACCCGCATTCTAGTAATTATGTTAGCTTTAATACGGGGAGAATTTTTGTTATGGGCAATAATCCTCATCTTCATGCCAGTAACAGATCAACCTGCTTTAAATGATGTCACAGAATTAGATAATAAGCGAGATTTTCTTGGTTTATTAGCTTTATTATTATTGATTATGATTTTATTACCTTTACCGTCAACGGTGCAAAGTTGGTTAAATATCTAAAGGAAAATTATTAGTTATTTTTATTAATTGTAAAAGATATAGTCTATTTTGCTTTAAAACTTCTCGTGAATTTATCTTTATAAAAGATTTTCTCCTTAAAGTTTCAGACAATCAAAGGCGGCACGATGTAATAATGAATGACGATAAACTAATTCTTGTAAGTTACTGCTATAACCACCGCCAATGACGGCTGCTACGGGATAACCATAGGCTAAACAAGTACTTAAAACTTGCATTTCTCGGCGATATATTCCTGTATCGGTAAGACATAATTTACCTAGGCGATCGCCTACATGAGTATCTACTCCAGCGTCATATAAGACAATATCGGGTTTAACTTGGGTAAGTAAATCAGAAAGATAACTAGCCAAAATTTGTAAATAACCATCATCGTCTAAACCGATAGGTAAAGAAACATCTAAATCGCTTTTTTGTTTACGATAAGGAAAATTTGCTTCGCAGTGCATGGAAAAAGTAAAAACCTGATCATCGTCTGCGAAAATAAAGGCATTACCATCTCCTTGATGTACGTCTAAATCTACTATCAAAATTTTGTTGACTAATCCTTGAGTTAATAAATAACGAGATGCGATAGCCAAATCATTAAAAATACAAAAACCTGAACCATAATCAGGGAAAGCGTGATGAGTACCTCCTGCGGTGTTGCAACATATCCCGTACTCTAAAGCCAATTTTACCGTTAATAAAGTGCCTCCAACGGCGGTACAAGTACGTTTTATTAACCCCTCACTCCAAGGTAAACCGATTCTTCTTTGAACTTTAGGATCTAATGTACCATTACAAAAGTTCTCTACATAGTCAGCACTATGTACTAATTGTAAAATATTCGAGGGAGCAATTTCTGGTTGATGAATTGACTCTGGGGTTATAATACCATCTTTAAGTAACAATTCCTGTAATAACTTAAATTTTGCCATGGGAAAACGATGTTGATCTGGCAACGGGGTGACATAATTAGGGTGATAGACAACAGGTAAATTCACAATGAAGAATAATTAGAAATTAAAAGACTTATTACATATTACTTATTACTTAATTAATCAATGCGCGATCGCCAATCCTTAGAAAAATTATTATCCGCCATAGCTGAAGGTAAAATATCCCCCGAAGAAGGTATAGAAAAGCTAAAATACCTTGATTTTGAACCTATAGCAGATTTTGCCAAAATTGATCATCATCGACAACTGCGCACGGGTTTTCCTGAAGTTATTTGGAGTCAAGGAAAAACCCCCGAACAAATGATCCAAATTTTTACCGTCATGAGGGAAAAAGCCTCAGTTGTCATGGCTACCAGATTAGATGCTGAAGTAGTAGAAATATTACAAGAACAAGTACCTGATTTAAGATATTATCCTATGGCAAAAATCGCCGCTATTGGTCAAAATACCGTTAAATATAAGGGTAAAATATCCATTTTGACAGCAGGTACTGCTGACTTACCAGTAGCGGAAGAATCAGCAATTACCGCAGAATTATGTGGTTTTGAAGTACAAAGATTATGGGATGTAGGAGTAGCAGGAATTCACCGCTTATTGAGTCATCGTCATATCATAGCTGAAGCAGATGTGTTAATTGTCGTAGCTGGTATGGAAGGTGCGTTACCGAGTGTAGTTGCAGGTTTAGGGAGTTGTCCCGTAATTGCTGTACCTACGAGTATCGGTTATGGTGCTAGTTTTGGTGGTTTATCAGCGTTATTAACTATGCTTAATTCCTGTGCAACGGGTATCGGCGTTGTTAATATTGATAACGGTTTTGGTGCGGCTATGTTAGCAGGGCAAATTTTAAGATTAGCAAATCGTTTTATTGATAATTAAGTTAGCTGTTTAATTTTTCTACTCTTTCTAATTGCCAGAGAATTTGATTACCTTCTCGCCGTACTCTGGAAATAATCCAGTTACGCCATGACCATTCTTCACCCCTACTTGTTACCGCACTAGCATTAATGTCCATTAAATCTGCTAATTCAGAGCTTGTAATTAAATAACCATTTTTAGAAATATTTTCCGCAATGTGTAGAGTCTCAATCATATTTTTTAATTGTTTTACTCTTTCATCTCTATTTAAAGATTGTTCTTCAATATTATTTGTATAAGATTCATTCATTATTTTTGATTAGTAAAATTTGTTACTGTTTAATTTTTTTGTCCATATCTTATCACTCATAATAATAGATTATATTAAATAAATAATAATTTTATCTCTACATATTCTCTATATTTTGTCATTTTTGATAATTGATATTTTCTAACTTTCTCGTCTTCCTAAATATTTAACTATTTATTTAGTAATGTTTAATCTTTCTAATAATAAGGTTAGTAATTATGGATAAGTTATTGTTAATTGTCATCAAAATTTGATTTACTTTTAAAGGTGATTTTTTTTGATTAAGTTTAATTGTGATAATTGTTGATGTTGTTGTTGAATCTGCATAGAGATAGAATTACAAACCACATCACATAATTGAAAGACAAAAGGATTAGTAATTTCATAATAGACGTTAATTCCTCTTTGAGTACGAGTTACTACCCCTACTTGAGCCAACATTTTTAGGTGTTTCGAGACATTAGCTTGTCCTAATCCTGTAACTTCAATTATTTCGGTAACGTTTTTAGATCCTCCTCGTAAGCAACAAACAATATTTAAACGACTAACTTCTGATAAAACTTTAAAAAAATCAGCTACCATAGATAATGCGGAAGGAGACATACTAGCCATTAAACATTCTTGAGAATTATTTACTTTTTCTTCGATGGTTAAAGATGAATTTTTCATGATCAATATCTTTACTAACTTATATAGGAATTTTACAATAAACAACTCCTATAACAATGTTAATGTCTTTAGTTGTTGTTAATGGGAGAGAAAAAATAGACACTACTAACTTTTTACAATAAGATGTTAATTAAATAATCAACGATGATGCTTAAGTATAAGGTAGCAGATCAGGTTTTGTATAATAATTAGGGTTTGCTGAATAAATCAGAAAGCTATTAAAATCAAGGCTTGGGGCATCGTTAAGTTAATAAAAAAGTGCGTAGTTTTAGGCATTTTTGCTCAAAAAACAGGGTAGTATTATACAGTTACAAACTCTAATTTCAAAAATCAAAACCATTAAAACCTTTGCCCTTTGCCCATTGCCCTTTGCCCTACCCCTTCCTCAGACTTTTTCAGCAGACCCTAATTATATATAGGGTGTAATATCTTCTTTACAGTCATCGGCAAGATAAGAAAGAGAGCGAAATCTTAAACCTACCATTTGATCATATAAAGGGTTTAGTTTACACATGGGGGGAATATGAACAATTTTTTTGCCAAATAATGTAATATCCCGTTCAAAAGGACATTGTGGAGGAATCATTTTACATAAAAAACGGGCAACTCTAGGATCATTTATGTCCATTTTATCTAACCATTTTTTGACTGGTTGTAATAAGTCGGGATGATGTGCTTCTCCTGTTTTTTCGGTTTCGGGATGCCAAAGAGTTGACTCTAAAGATTTTAACGCTTCTAAATCTAATCCTAACGCTGATTGAAATTCTTGTACTGTATCTGATTCTGATTTACTATAAACGCCATTGGCAATGGCCATCATTACCGCAGTGCGTAGGAAATTTTCTTTAATATGAAGATCATCCCCTAAAGCCATAGCTAACTCTTGGGGAGAAATGATGTCTAAATTACCTAAATCTGTACAAGGTATTAGTTCATCTTGAGTTAGACTAGCAATTAATTCTTGTTCTTCAGGGTCAAAATTACCATCAGCATAGGCTACAGTGAGTAAACCTCTTAACCATGCCGAAATTTGTTCATTAGTATATTTATCAGTATTACAGTTAGTTTTCATAAAGTGATGATCAAAAATTCAAGTCTATAAAATCATTGTAACTTAGGATTTATAGCTTGAATCATCGTGTTTTTTCGTAACAAATTAACGGTTAAGTACATCATTGCGATGTTGCATAGATCCCACAACTTCCACTACCTCTTCAATGATTTCTGGTGCAACTTTTAATTCTTGTAAAGTAACGACAAGGTTTTCGGCGATCGCATCAAAATGAAGATCCGTTAAACCATGATTAGCAACCAATTCTTGATGTGCTTTTCTCATATCATTACCGTCAAAGCTATCACTACCACCAAAAGCATAAGTCATAAAGGCTTTTTGATGAGCTTTTTGTTTTACCATATCAGTGTTCATAAAAAAATCTTTAATTCGATCATCATTCAAAACTTTGTCATAGAATATTTCTACAGCGACATTAACAGCTTCTTTTCCGCCTAATTTTTCGTAAATAGTAGTCATGATTATCTTTCATTCTATTTTGTATATATAGCTACATAATAATTGGTCTATGAAAAAAAATCAGTGATGTTGAGAACTTTTATGCAGTTTTTACATTAAATATATGTAATAATTCTAGTTATCGTCATGGAGAGAGTTAAGACTTTCAGTGCATTGACGAGTGACTAATTCCAATTCTTCTTTTTTTACCGATGAAGGAGGAGAAATTAAATCTCCAATTTTGATCTGAATTTTCACAAACTGAGGAATTTTTTTCCCTGAAATAGTGATTTTTTCTGTACCACAAAGACACACAGGAAGTAATGGAGCTTGAGCTTTTGCGGCAATCAAAGCTGCACCTAATTTTGGATCATAAATTCTACCATCAGAAGTGCGCGTTCCTTCAATAAATATACCCGTAGCCCATCCTTCTTCAATTCTTGACATTGCTTGACGAATGGCATTACGATCAATACCTTGACGATTTACAGGATAAGCACCTAAAGCGGTAATTAATTGTTTTAAACCTTGAATATTAAATAATTCTTCTTTTGCCATATAAGAAACAGGGCGATTAATGGCGGCAGAAACGAGGGGAGGATCAAAAACACTAGCATGATTACTGACTATAATTAGTTTATCTTTAAGGGGGACTTTTTCTCTACCTGTAACAGTGCCTCTAAAATAAAGATGAAAAACAGGGTTAACGATAAAAGATCTAACGAGATGATAAACTGTTGTCTTAGTTTTTACTAATTTCGGTAATGGTTGATTTTGATTCATCCGTTTTTAATAAAAATAAATATATTGTTACAATACTGAAAATTATTTAAAGTTCATTCAAAATTTAATCTTATGCTTAAAAGGAAACAATTTATTCACTGTTTATCGATTCTTGCTTTTACCTATGGAGGTACGGTTAGCGCACAAACTGTTTTACCAGAAGTTAATAGTTACAATAATCCATCGGAGGTTTTCTCTATTCCCATTGAAGTTTTACCTCCTGAGAATAATAATATTCCTCCATCGGTTTGTAATCCTTCTATTTCCCCCAATATCGAAGGAATTATGAAACGTTATGGTGGCAGTTGGGGAATTTTAGTCGAAAGATTGTCCGATGGGGAAACTATTTATCAATATAATGCAGATCGAGGATTTATCCCAGCCTCTAATATGAAAATTTTGACAACAGCAGCCGCATTACAAAGGCTTTCTCCCCAAACAACTATTAGTGCTAATAAATCTCTACAAGAATGGGTTGGGGTTACACTTTTACGAAGTAATAATTATTATGCTGATACTCTTTTGAAAAAAATCGGTGGTGGTGTTGTAGCAAAACAAACTTTAATAAACTTAGGTATTAATCCTCAAGGTTTTCATTTCGCCGATGGTTCGGGTTTATCTCGCCGAAATCTAGCTACTCCAAGGGTTTTAGTTGATACTCTTAAGGTTATGTCTTCTAATCCTCAAAGAGATATATTTTTTACTTCCTTACCTACTGCTGGAATGAGTGGAACTTTGCGTAATCGGATGAAACAGACTCCAGTACAAGGTATTGTTCACGCTAAAACTGGCACTTTAACGGGTGTTAGGGCATTATCTGGTTACTTAGATCATCGGGAATATGGTACTTTAGTCTTTAGTATTTTGGCCAATAGTCCTAATCAATCTGGTGCGGCATTAGTTAAAGGTATTGATGAAATTGTGATCAATCTTAATAATACCTACGGTTGTCAATCATCCATAAATAATTAATGAAGTGATACAACTATTTTATTTCTTATCTATCAACTATAACTATTAATAATGACGATAAATGCGAATATACGTTCTTTTATATAATTCTGGTACGGCTAATGAAGGAATTCATACTCTTAACATAGGAGATCAAGATTTTATCTTAATGTTTGAATCAGAAGATGATGCAATTCGTTACGGTATATTACTAGAAGCCCAAGATTTTTTGACTCCTTCGGTGGAATCTCTTGAGAGGGAAGAGATAGAAGATTTTTGCCTTGCGTCTGGTTATCAATGGAAATTTATCAGTGATGGGATGTTAGAAATTCCTCCTGAAAATAATGTTACTCAAACTGACTGGAATGAGGATAGTGTTTATTCTCCTTTACCTGAAAAAACTGAAGTGGAAATGTCAGCTTTTGAATTAGAACGCATCCGCCGTCAACTAGAAGGTTTATTGTAATTATCTATTAACAATTATTTACTATTAATTCTCTATAATTTATGAATCGTGGTCATTTATTAACGGAACAGATTAACATAGCTAGTGCTAATTTAGATCAACTTTCGCCCTTAGAAATTGTTGATTTATTCAATCAAGAAGATCAAAATACCATTAAAGCCATCGCCAATGCTAGGGAAGAATTAGCAAAAACTATCGAAATAACCGCAAAATCTTTGTCTAAGGGAGGACGTTTATTTTACCTTGGAGCGGGTACTAGCGGACGTTTAGGGGTCCTTGATGCCGCCGAATGTCCTCCCACCTTCTGCACTCCTCCTGATATGGTACAGGGCATTTTAGCAGGAGGTGTGTCGGCTTTGGTGAAAAGTTCTGAAGCCTTAGAAGATCGTCCCGAAGATGGCGCTCAGGCTATGATAGATAATCATATCAATTCTTTGGATGTGGTTATCGGAATTACCGCAGGTGGTACTACTCCTTATGTTCATGGTGCATTGCAAGAAGCAAAGAAACGGGGTGCAGTGGCGATCGCCATGAGTTGTGTACCTTCAAAACAAGTACCCATAGAAGCAGATATAGACATTAGATTGTTGACGGGGGCGGAAATTTTGGCAGGTTCAACCAGACTAAAAGCTGGTACAGTAACGAAAATGGCTCTTAATATCATTTCCACTGGGGTGATGGTAAAACTAGGGAAAGTTTACGGAAACCGCATGATAGATGTGTCTGTAACTAATAGTAAATTAGAAGATCGAGCATTGCGTATTATTAGTGATTTAACAGATTTAGATAGAGAAAATGCTATGAAACTTTTAAGTGCTAGTGGATATAAGGTAAAATTAGCATTATTGATGCACTGGAGGAATAAAACCTCATCGGAAGCAGAAATTTTATTGAGAGAAAATGAAGGCAATTTGCGTCAATCATTAAATAACTAGAAATAATCAATTATCAATTATCAATTAATAACTTATGGTTAATTTATCAAATAATTTTACATTAATTGCCATTATATTATTGGCTTTGAGTCTCATAATTTGGGGCTATAATCGAGCTAAACCTTTTGGGGAAATAGGAATATTAGCTTGGTTACAATCTTTAACTTTAATGACTCCTTGGATCGTCTTTTTTTCATTATTAGCTACTGGTATATATATTAATTTTATCACGGTTATTTTACTTTTAGTTTTATCATCAGGGGTTTATATCTATTTAGGTAACTTGATTAGAAAAAAAGCAGAAAATACTATTAACAATAATGATTTAAGCAAAATAAAGAAAGAGTTAATAGAAAATTTTAATAAAAATCAAGAAATAGCTGAAAATAAAGAAAATTTACCACAAAATAATAATATCGCTAGTTTGAAGGGAAATCAATTTCCAGTTAAAATAGAACAAATTAAGCCTGATTTTTCTCCTATTGATGATGAAGATTTAAAAGTTATTAAAAGTATTTTTGGTATCGACACTTTTTTTATAACTGAAACAATCCCTTATCAAGAAGGCGTTATCCTAAAAGGTAATTTACGAGGAGAAGCCGACATAACTCATCAACATTTAACAGAGAAATTAACAAAAAAATTAGAAGATAAATACCGTTTATTTTTAGTAGAAACTCCCGAAGGAAAACCTGTGGTTATCATTTTACCTAGTACTAACGATCCTAAACCCTTAACCTTGGCACAAAAAAATCTTGCCTTAGTGTTACTTTTAGCCACAGTTTTTACCAGTATGGAAGCTACTTCTTTACTTCTAGGCTTTGATTTGATAGATAATTGGAGTCGCTATTCTGAAGTTTTGCCTTTATGTATCGGTTTATGGATAATTTTATTAGCACATGAAATCGCACATCAAGTCATCGGTAGTAAAAATAACGTTAAAATAAGTTTACCCTTTTTCTTGCCTAGTCTTCAAATTGGCAGTTTTGGCGCTATTACTCGGTTTGAATCTTTAATACCTAATCGTTCAGTATTATTTGATATTTCATTCGCTGGACCAGCCGCTAGTTTTGTAGTCTCTTTATTTATCCTTTTACTTGGTTTTTCTTTATCGAATAATGTCAGTACTTTTGAAATACCTACTAACTTCTTTCAAGGTTCAATTTTAGTGGGTATTTTAGCGAAATTATTTTTCAATTCTGCTTTAGAAGGAGAAACCGTTGGAGTAAACCCCTTAACGATTTTAGGTTGGTTAGGCTTAGTCATCACCGCCTTGAATCTCTTACCTGCTGGACAACTAGATGGTGGTAGAATCATTCAAGCAATCTACGGTAGAAAAACCTGTCGCCGAGCAACTATTGGTACTTTAGTTCTTCTTGGTATTGTTAGCATTCTTAATCCCATAAATTCTTTACCTTTTTATTGGGCTATTGTAATTTTATTTTTACAAAGAGATTTAGAGCGTCCTAGTTTAAACGAATTAACTGAACCTAATGATACACGAGCAGCTTGGGGATTAATATTAATTTTCTTATCATTAACAACTTTAATTCCTATTACCCCCACTTTAGCTAGTCGTTTAGGTATTGGGTTTTAATAATGAGAAATGAGGAATTAGAAAAGAAAAGGAAAGGGGGAATTAAAAATAAATTAATTTTGATAATAATATGATTAAAACTATCAGTTTTTTGTGTCTTTGGTTAGGATTTATTTTATATGCAATTTTCTTTTCACCTCCTGATAACCCTGAAACATTAGGCTTAATAATTAATCTTTCTAGCGGTAAATGGGAAGGTATAAATCCTCTGATTGTTAGTCTATTTAATATTATGGGAATTTTGCCCTTTATTTATGCTTCTTTATTAATTATTGATGGTAGAAACCAAAAAATTAAAGCCTTTCCTTTTGTTATCGGTAGTTTCTTTTTAGGCGCATTTGCTTTATTACCATATTTTGCTTTTCGTCAATCTAATATCACATTTTCAGGAGAAAAAAATCTTCTTATTAAAATTTTAGATTCTCGTCTTTTCTCTATTATCCTTACTTTAAGTTGTTTAAGTTTAATATTTATTGCAATCACTAAAGGAGATTGGCAAGATTTTATTTTACAATGGAAAACTAGCAAATTTATTCACATTATGACTTTAGATTTTTGTGTTTTATGCTTACTTTTTCCTGCTATTGTCGGGGATGATTTAACCAGAAGAGAAATTAATAATAAAAATATCTTTTGGTTAATAACTTTTATACCTTTAATCGGTACTTTATTCTATCTCTGTTTTCGTCCTTCTTTATCTACTAATCAAAATAATTTTACCTCATCAGTTGATAATGTTAGTTCTATTAATTAGTTTTTTATTATTCAATATCGTCAAATTTATATGACTGTTTTTACCCAAGAAAAGTTACTATTTTCTCCTTCACAAAAAAATATCAATCCTATTCCTTTAATTTTTGCTTTTCCTAATGAATATAGTGTCGGAATTACTAGCTTAGGTTATCAATTAGTTTGGGCAAATTTTTCTACTAGAAATGATGTAGAAGTTAGTCGTTTATTTACAGACATTCATGAAAATTTACCTCGCAATCCCGAATTAATTGGCTTTTCTTTTTCTTGGGAATTAGACTATGTTAATATCCTTAATTTATTAGAGTTTTTAAACATTCCTATTTATGCTAAAGATAGAAATGAAAATCATCCTTTAATTTTTGGCGGAGGCCCTGTTTTTACTGCTAATCCTGAACCTTTTGCGGATTTTTTCGATATAATCTTATTAGGTGATGGTGAAAATTTACTAGGTAGTTTTATCGATAGTTATCAACAAGTTAGACAAGAAAATAGAATAAATAAATTAACATATTTAGCTAAAACAGAAGGAATTTATATCCCTAGTTTATACGAAATTAACTATCAAGAAAAAAACGGTAAAATTGAGAGTATTAAACCCATAAATAAAGATACTCCTAATACTGTCGAAAAACAAACTTATCGGGGAAATGTTTTATCAGCTTCAACGGTAGTAACGGAAAAAGCAGCATGGGAAAATATCTATATGGTGGAAGTCGTGAGAAGTTGTCCTGAAATGTGTCGTTTTTGCTTGGCTAGTTACCTTACTTTACCATTTCGTACCGCCAGTTTAGAGGCTTCTTTAATTCCTGCTATCGAAAGAGGCTTAAAAGTCACCAATCGTCTAGGCTTACTTGGCGCCTCCGTCACTCAACATCCTGAATTTGATACTTTAATTGACTATTTATCCCAATCACAATTTGATGATATTCGAGTAAGTATCGCTTCTGTAAGAACAAATACCATTACGGAAAAATTAGCGAATTTTCTCAAAAAACGAGATACCAAGTCAATAACTATCGCTATTGAGAGTGGATCTGCTAAAATTAGACAATTAATCAATAAAAAGCTCGAAAATCACGAAATAATCGAGGCGGCTATCAATGCCCAAGCTGGAGGATTAAAAGCCATCAAATTTTATGGTATGGTAGGCTTACCAGAGGAAGACTTATCAGATATTGATGCGACTATTGACATGATGGCGCAGGTGAAAAAAGTTGCACCAAAATTGAAAGTTACTTTCGGATGCAGTACTTTTGTTCCTAAATCTCATACCCCTTTTCAATGGTTTGGTGTTGATTCTAATAGTAAAAAAAGATTGCAATATTTAGAAAAAAATTTACGCAAAATTGGGGTTGATTTTCGCCCTGAAAGCTATAGTTGGTCAGTAATTCAAGCTCTTATCTCCCGTGGCGATCGCCGACTAAGTAAATTATTAGTATTGACTCGTAATTATGGTGATACTTTAGGCAGTTATAAACGGGCATTTAAGGAGTTAAAAGGAGAAATACCTAGTTTAGATTATTATGTCCATGATAATTGGCAAATAGGGGAAGTTTTGCCTTGGCAACACCTAAAAACGGCATTAACGGAAGAAACTTTGATTAAACATTTACAACAAAATTATTATCAAAAATAAGATTTTCAGTTTTAACCAATTCTAAAATTCCTTCTTGATTAATGATCCTATTTCATAATAAATTTGTTTTAATGTTGTTACTATTATAAATAATATGACACAATTTGATAATTAAAATCATTAAAGTAGAACAATGCCAAGAGTTAATTGGACTAGAGAAGAAACAATAATCACTTTAAATTTATATTGTAAAATACCTTTTAATAGAGTATCTTCTAATCATCCTGAGATAATCCGTATCTCACAAATCATAAAAAGAAGTCCGAATGCTATTAAGATGAAAATAGGTAACTTTGGACGTTTTGATCCTGAACTAAGAAAAAGAGGAATTGTTGGTTTATCAAACGGTAGTAAATTAGATCAAATAATTTGGGATGAATTTAATAATAACTGGGATGATTTAGCTTATGAAAGTGAGGTCTTAATCGCAAAATTAAGCAATAAGTCTTTAGAAGAAATTACTGGTATTGAAATATTCGATATTCCCGAAGGAAAAGAAAGAGAATCAATAGTTAAACAACGAGTTAATCAAAATTTTTTCCGTTCTACGATCTTGTCATGTTATGATTCCCGATGCTGTATAACTTGTTTAAGTATTCCTAATTTCTTAGTTGCTAGTCACATAATTCCTTGGTCAAAGGATAAAAAAAATAGATTAAATCCTCGCAATGGTTTATGCTTAAATTATTTACATGATAAAGCATTTGATAAAGGTTATATAACGATAACACAAGATTATAAAGTACAAATTTCTCGATATTTTAACGATTTTCAAGAAGATGATTCTGTAATAAATTTATTTTTAAAATACAAAGATAAGGATATTATTTTACCGACTAAATTTCTTCCTTCAAGAGAATTTTTAGATTATCATAAGAATAAAATTTTTATCTCTTAATTTTTTTTGCAACTATAATATTTTTTTTGTGATTCCATTGGGTTTTCTCATCCCATTCACTAGAAAATAGGCATTTTCCACCTAAATTTTGCATTGCAATTCTAAATCCGCCTATCCCTGCAAAAAGATCAATAAAGGTAAATTGTGGATTATTAGGAGGAGGAAAAGGAATATTATTTTTCATTTTGGCAGTTTTTAAGACTTTTTTTTTGCATATCTTATTATATGTTAATTGATGATAATACTCAAGATGCAATTAAAACTTTAGTATCAACTTCTGATAAAATTCAAAGATTAACAAGTACATTTATTAAAGATATAACTACTATATAAATTAACTTTTTTTCATCCTTTTAAAATTCGTTTTAACATTGCTTTTCGCCCTTGATTTGCTAAAGTATCATCTAAAGGAGTTAAAGTAATTTTTTCTTCGTACTTTTGTTCTATGGCTTTGATAATTAACCAATCTGCCAAGAAAGGATTTTTTGGTAAAAGTGGGCCATGGGCATAAGTTGCGATAGCATTTTGATAAAAAGCACCTTCAAAACCGTCCTCTCCATTATTACCATTACCACTAATCACTTTCCCTAAAGGCGACACATCGCCTAAATAAGTCCTGCCGCCATGATTCTCAAAACCTACTACAGTAGGGGATTCTCCTAACATTTCTTTTAAATCTTCATGAAGAGGAGAAGCTACAATATCAAAAGCTACATTACCAATACAGCGAGGTACATTTTGCCCTGGATGTTTCGTCACTAAATCTAAAATACCTAAACCGTCGATTTTTTGCCCTATGGCAGGTTCATAGTAATTTCCTAGTAGTTGAGGAGAACCACAAGTAAAAACCCCTGGGATACCTTTATTTATCTTTTCTTTCATAATTTCGGCTTTTTCTCCTTGTAAATCACGCATGACAATTTCTTGTTGTCTATCCTGCGCACCACCGCCGACAATAATATCAAATTCGGAAAAAGTTTTTATGTCTGTATCTTGATCTAACGGCAATACAGATACATCTAAGTTACGCCATTGACATCTTCGCTCTAAACAGATAACATTTCCTCGATCGCCATAAGTACTCATTAGTTTAGGATAAAGCCAACCGATAGTTAAGTGCATAATTAATAGTTAATAGTTGATGTTAAATAAGAATTATATAATTTTAGGGAATTAGAATTTATTTAGATGCGATAAGTATTAAAGAAAATATCATCATCAAACCTAAGAATACTAATAAAAGGATCTTTTTGCTTTTTGTAAGAAAAATGATAGTATAGATCTCTGCGACTAATCATTGCACATCATATCATTGGTAACTGAATATAACTAAAGGGTTGAGTAAGCGCGGAAATAGCATGACAAATCAACAACAAAGACAGTTTGACTACGTTAAAATTGGCATCGCATCTCCTGAAAGAATTAGAGAATGGGGTGAAAGAACACTTCCTAATGGAATTGTAGTAGGTGAGGTCACTACTCCCGAAACCATTAACTATCGTACCCTAAAACCAGAAATGGACGGGTTATTTTGTGAGAAAATTTTTGGACCTTCTAAAGATTGGGAATGTTGGTGTGGGAAATATAAAAGAGTACGCCATAGAGGAATCGTCTGTGAACGTTGCGGTGTAGAAGTAACAGAATCAAGAGTTCGCCGTCATCGCATGGGTTATATAAAACTAGCCGCACCTGTTACTCATGTTTGGTACTTAAAGGGTATTCCTAGCTATTTGAGTATCTTATTAGATATGCCTTTGCGGGATGTAGAGCAAGTAGTTTATTTTAATTCCCACGTTGTACTAGATCCGGGTAATGCAACTAACTTGAGTTATCGTCAATTACTATCTGAAGATCAATGGATGGAGATTGAAGAGCAAATCTATGCAGAAGACTCTGAGTTAGAAGGCATCGAAGTGGGTATTGGCGCGGAAGCCGTAGAGCGTCTTTTACAGGAAATACAACTAGAAGAAGAAGCCGAAAGATTAAGAGAAGAAATAGTTAGTAGTAAAGGGCAAAAAAGAGCAAAATTAATCAAAAGATTACGGTTAATTGATAATTTTATCGCTACAGGTTCTAAACCTGAATGGATGGTTTTAAGTGTTATTCCCGTAATTCCTCCTGATTTACGCCCCATGGTTCAGTTAGATGGTGGACGTTTTGCTACTTCTGACTTAAATGATTTATACCGCCGTGTTATTAACCGTAATAATCGCTTAAATCGTTTACAAGAAATTCTCGCACCAGAAATTATTATCCGTAACGAAAAACGGATGTTACAAGAAGCCGTTGACGCTTTAATTGATAACGGTAGAAGAGGAAGAACTGTTGTTGGTGGTAATAGTCGTCCCCTGAAATCTTTATCTGATATTATTGAAGGTAAACAAGGGCGTTTCCGTCAAAACTTACTCGGTAAACGGGTTGATTATTCTGGACGTTCGGTTATTGTAGTAGGTCCGAATCTCGAAATTTATCAATGTGGTTTACCCAGAGAAATGGCTATCGAGTTATTTCAACCCTTTGTGATTAATCGTTTAATCCGTTTAGGAGTAGTTAATAACATCAAAGCAGCGAAAAAAATGATCCAAAAAACAGATCCTAGTATTTGGAAGGTTTTAGAAGAAGTAATCGCTGGTCATCCTGTACTATTAAACCGTGCGCCCACCCTCCATCGGTTAGGTATTCAAGCCTTTGAACCTGTGTTAGTAGAAGGAAGAGCTATTCAATTACATCCTTTAGTATGTCCTCCTTTCAACGCTGACTTTGATGGAGATCAAATGGCTGTACACGTTCCTCTTTCCATTGAGGCACAATCAGAAGCTCGTTTGTTAATGATGGCTTGTCATAACATTTTGTCTCCTGCTACTGGTAAACCGATTATTGCACCATCTCAAGATATGGTTTTAGGTTGTTATTACCTCACTACAGAAAATCCTGCAGCTACTAAAGGAGAAGGTAGTTATTTCAGTAATCTTGATGATGCTTTATGCGCCTATGAACAAGGGTTAGTGGATTTACACGCCTATGTCTGGGTTCGTTTTGAAGGGCAAGTACAAACTGGTAAAGGTGATAATGTACTAGAAAAAGAGGAAACTTGTTCTGATGGTAGTGTGTGGAAATATTATCAAGGGCGTAAAGTGCGGGAAACTGCTGAGGGTGAACAAATCGCTCAATATGTACATACAACCCCCGGACGTATTATCTATAATAAAACCATTATGGAAGCTTTAGATTTCGATTTAGTTCATTAATTTAATCAGGAATCAGGAATCAGGAATTTTATTTAGTTTTTCATGAGTGCATTAGTATTTAATACTTCATCGCTAAATTAATTTATAATTCCTAGTTACTAATTCCTAATTACTAATTATTATGTTGATTCCACTTAAACAAGAAGCTATTAACGACTTAATTCCTGCGGTGGCAACGGGGAGTCAATACACTCATTATTGGGCAAATTTTGCGACTTTTTTAAAGAATTTATTTATCTCTCTTGTGGGGATTTTATTTTTTTGGTTATTAGGTTCATTTTTTGGTAGATCTGGAGATAATGTTTCTCTAATTTTTCGAGTTATTTTTGGTTTATACTGGCTTTGGAGTCCCATCTATTGGGCTAGTGTTAGAAATAGAAAATTGCGCCGTTATCGCTATATTAGTTTTTGGCGTGGTAAGGTTTTAGATGTTTATTTGACGGAAGAATTAATTAATGAAGAGTCCGCTATCGATAAATTAGGTAGGGTAATTATTGTGGAAAATCGCCGTAAATTATTTAATCTTGACATTGGTGATAAAACTGGTTTTCGTACCACTATTACTACTCCGATAAAGCGCATTCATAAAGTTGTTAATCGTGGGCAAAGTGTGGAGGGGTTGTTATTATCAAATGACCCTGATTTTATGGGTATTGCTCAAATTACTGATGTTTATATTCCAGCTCATAAGTTATGGTTAGGGGAATATCCTTACATTCGTCGAGATATTTTTTTAGATTTACGACGAGAATTAATGAAGATTTATGGACGTTAAAAATTGGGGTGCAGCCGCTAAAAGTGTTTTAGTATAAGGATTTTGCGGATTGGTAAAGATTTCCTCCGTTTCCCCTAATTCTACTATCTTCCCTTGATTCATTACCGCAATGCGATCGCACAGAAACCTTGCCACAGAAAGATCATGAGTAATAAATAAGTAAGTAAGATTAAATTCCGCTTTTAATTCTAAAATGAGATCCAATACTTGTGCTTGTACCGTAGCATCTAACATACTAACAGGCTCATCACAAATCACTAATTTAGGATTAGTAATCAAAGCGCGTGCTATGGCTACTCGTTGTTGTTGCCCTCCTGAAAGTTCTTTAGGATAACGATTATAATATTCTTGAGGATTTAATCCTACTCTATGTAACATCTTCTCAACTCGTTGTCTATTTTCTTCATTATTTCCCAATCGATGAATCAATAAAGGTTCGGTTATAGACTCCCCAATAGTCATTACGGGGTTAAGACAAGCATGAGGATCTTGAAAAATCATTTGTATTTCTTTTCGTAAGTCTCGAATTTTTCTCTCTGATAAAGTGGTTAAATCACAATTGTCGAAATTAACTTGACCAGCAGTAGCACGAATTAGCTGTAAAATAGTTCGGGAAAGAGTACTTTTACCGCAACCAGATTCTCCCACTAAACCTAAAATTTCTCCTGTCCATATTTTTAAGTTAAGATCATCTACAGCTTTAATAGTTTCAGGTTTTTTACCTAAAATTTGCTGAGTAAAGTTAGTTTCAAGAGTATAGTATTGTTTAAGGTTTTTTAGTTCTAATAATGCTGTTTTTGTCTGGTTTTCTTGATTTTCCTGATTAATTAATTCCGTTGGTTGATGTAAATGAAACGCAGCCGCTAATAATAATTTTGTATATTCATGATTTGGTGAATAGATTACATCTTCTACTTTACCCATTTCTACCATTTTCCCTTGATACATTACACCTATGCCATCGCAATATTTACCCACCATAGCTAAGTCATGAGAGATTAATAATAGAGCCATATCACGATCACGACACAAAGACGTTAATTCTTCCAAAATTTCAGAAGCAATGGTAACATCGAGGCTCGTAGTGGGTTCATCGGCAATAATTAACTTGGGATCTAATAATAAAGCTAAAGCAATAGCAACTCTTTGACGCATTCCGCCACTAAATTCATGGGGATATTGATTAAATCTTTCAGGAGAAATTTTGACAGTGGCAAGGGTAGATAAGACTTTTTCCTTAGCCGATGATGAAGATAATTGTGGTTGATGCGCTTTTAAGGTTTCTAAACAATGATCCCCGATAGTCATTAAAGGATCAAGTCTTGTCATGGGATCTTGAAATACTAAAGCTACAGCTTCCCCTCTGAATTTGCGCAACGCTGCCTTATCGTAGGTAAAAATTGATTCCCCTTTAAAATTAGCTTTCCCCTCCACCAAAGAATTTTCAGGTAATAAACCCATTAAAGCCTTGCCTAGAGTTGATTTTCCACAACCAGACTCCCCCACTAGAGCTAAAATTTCACCATAATTCAAATTAAAAGAGACATCATTAACTGCCCAACTAACAGTATTCTGATTATTATTAGTCGATGGATAGGCAACTCGAAGATTAATAATTTCTAACAAAGGTTGATTCATGGGAAGACGGGCTTATTTTACTTATAGAATTATGCACCTTTGACAAAACAAAATCAATCATTTGTGAATAAAAAAAACTCTTATGATTAATTGATCCAATATTTATTATTTATTATTCATTACTCATTATTCATTATTTATGATTAATTGATCCAATATTTATTATTCTTTATTAATTATTCATTATTTATTATTAATTATTCATTATTTATTATTCATTATTAATTATTAATTATTAATTATTCATTATTCATTATTAATTATTCATTATTCATTATTCATTATTCATTATTAATTATTCATTATTCATTACTCATTACTTAGTAACTTTTAAAACCCATCAATTTTTACTAATTAATTTATTAAAAGCAAAGACAATTTTAAACCATGCACCTTTAGTTTTAGGATGATTATTTGCAGTAATTGAACCTTGATGAGCTTCAATAATTTGTTTAACAATACTTAACCCTAAACCACTACCATCTCCTGCATTTCTTACTCTCGATTTATCTCCTCGATATAGTCGCTCAAAAATGTAAGGTAAATCATTATCATTAAAACCTGTACCAGAATCAATGACATTTATTACTAAAAATTTATCATTATAACTATTCTCTTTAATTTCCACTTTAACTGTAATTAAATCCCCTGAATAACTATGTTTAATACTGTTATCAAATAAGTTAACAAATACTTGAGTTAAACGGTTAAGATCTGCACAGATAACAATTTTTTCTTCTCCTTGATATTCTAAAGATATTTGTTGTTGATCTGCTAATATTTTTAATGATTTCCATGCTGATAAAATTAACTGTTTTAAATCTAAATTTTGAAATTTTAGCGTCTCATAAGGATTTTTTTCTAAGGTAGAAATTTCTAACCAATTTTGTACTAAATCGATTAAACGATTAATTTCTTGAGACATTTGTTGCATCCAAATTTTACCTTTATCATCAGTATATTTAAGCAAGGTTTCTGCCAATAAAGACATAGAAGTTAAAGGTGTTCTCAATTCATGACTTAAATCAGAATAAGCCTCATCTCGGCGATTAGATAACTCTTTAATTAGCTGTTTATTTTCAATAAAAATACTAACTTGTTCAGCAGGTAAAGGATAACTATAGGCTTTTAAAAAAATTGGTTTATAATTTTCTATTTCTAGGCTATTTTCATCTTCTAAAACATAATTAGTTGTCGGGAAAAATTGCCATTCTATTACTAAATTTTGTTGAGTTTTTCTCGTTTGTTGGATTAATTGATCTAATTCATAAGAACGTACTAATTCCAAAAATAACCTTAATACTTCAGGATTCCAACGTTGAATATGCAATAATATTTTTGCTTCTTCATTACATTCAATTAAGCGATTTTCTTCGTCTATTCTTAAATAACCAAGGGGAATTTTTTTAATTAGATAATGATGTAAATCCAACTCTAATTGAGTATAATAAAACTGATTATTAAGTAAATTAACATTTCGTCTAACTTGGGCTATTTTTGAAAGAGAATCTACCGCTTCAAATGGTGATAATAAGTGTAAAATTTCCGTTAATTGAACATTAATTTGATAAGATTTCCAAACATAAAGAATTAAGCCAACAGTCAACCCACATAAAAAATATAACATCCATTAACAATCAAGAATGAATATAATAATTTTAAATCATTTATGAGAATTTTAGATGCTTTTAATAGCTGATGACTAATTCAACACCAATTTCTCACAATTAACAATATATTGCCATAGAAAATAAGTTATCCCTTTTTTGTCAAACTCCGAATCAACTATCAAGAAAGAGGAAAAATTATTCCGTGAGAAAATATAGAATGACGATAAGTATTTTTGGTAATAGAACATATCCAATAATACTTATCATGAAAGTTGAGGATTTATGCAGTTTGTAGTTAATATTTATTTAAGTATTTACTACTATTTTCCTGAAAATTATCATAAAAAGACGATCGCATCTACTTTTATATATTAAATATTTTATTCGCTAACTCAAGAGAAGTAATAATAACATATCTTTTACCTTTATCACTTCCTTTTCCATCATCAATAAACCACCCCTGATCTTGAGGAAATCCTAATATGTTACCATCAAAATCACTAGGGCAAGGATCAGAATCAAAATTATAACAATAACCAAAAAGACTATTTTTATGCTTTAAAACAGAATCATTTATATAACCATAGTGCTTATCCTTTTCGTTAATTCTTTTTCTAATTCTTAAAGTTTCTCCGTTAACTATTCCTTGTCTTTTTTTATGGCGAAAAGAAACCTCATAACCCGAAAAATCTAATTTTTCTAATAACTCCTTTTGTTGTTTTCTTTCTGGTGTTAATATTTTATCAATGATTTTTTTTTGACTTTCACAAGCATTTTTATATAAATTATTCCACAATGATTGATTATTCATGATTATGAATTTATCCTATTTTTTTGTAAGTGTATTAAGGTTTAAAAGGAACATAAGCACAGTAATATCCATCATAGGTTTGTTTAATCTCGGATACAGGATTTTTCAGTTTCTTAGGATTTTCAAAACATTCCTCTTCAAAAAAATTGCGATTTTCGTCCATCGCAAATGCACGATACCAATCAGTCGCATCTTCCCCTATATCATAGTATCCAAAATTACACGATCTGTGTATTCTAAACATCCAATTTCTAATTAGAATAGTAGAGTTCATTATATTACTAACTGCTTGGTAACTTTTTTCATTGTTGTAAGGAATCAAAGCAAGTGATATTTGCCGACTATTTAGTTCATTTTTAATAGGCTCACCATGTCTAATTGGATTATATACATCAATACGAACTTCTCTTACACCATAGCTTTTTATATTTTTTGCCACTCTAATAACTTCTTCTCTACAATCAGATACTAAAGATAAATTTCGTTCAAAAACTTGTGCGTTGATTTCTTGTGTGAAAAGAAAAGGAGAAAAGATAAACGATAATAAAAAAAGAAAGATATTTTTAGTCATAGCAATAGTTATAATTACTTCAAATATTTTGTTTTACGCAAGAAAGAATCAATTTCTGACAAAAACTCTTTAGCTTCCGTAGTATTTCTTTGACCGTCAGCTTGAATTCTTTTATTAACTAAAGATTTTGCTTCTTTATATTCACCTAATAAACTTTTTACCGCCATGTAACCTGCCATCTGTCCATAGTAGTAATAACTCTGAGCTCTACTTTCATACAAAACATTTTTCCAAAAATCTGATGCTTGTTTTCTCAGAAAACCTTTATAATTTTTAGAAACATCAACTAAACCATTAGATTTTAATTTCATCACTTTTTTAGGCAGTCCAGAACCTGCTCCACTACTAAACTTATAGCCAAATCTAAAATCATGACCTAAAACTTCCACAATACCATCACCATCTATATCTTCATATTCAAAACAAGTGCGTATTGCACCTTCGGAATCACCTAAATTAACTTGTTCGGCACTAACTTTATCATAACCAGATGGTAAACTAGCGTCATAAAAAGTTATGTCCGTATAACAACCACCAGTTCCTTGACTAGAATGACTATAATCTATAACAAGGGATGGCTTATTTTTGTGATAAAGATTAAGAAAATGAATGTCAAGAGCAGTAACCCATACAAACACGGGTATTTCAAAAGTGTATTTTTGGTTATTGTTAGTATTTATTACTTCAATTTTCGAGTTAGGATTTTCGTCGGCGTATAAATCTACATTTAAAAGATAATCAACAGAATTATGGCTAAATGTATGTTCAAATGTACAACCTTCTGGATTGCTAAACTCTTTAATAATTGAGAAGCCTTTTTCGATATTATCCGATTTTATTGTACAGCCTTGAATGGGTGTTTCCATTGGTTGTGCCAGTAGGGGTTTTATTGGATGGGAAAAAATAAAACCAAAGAGTAGCAAATATTTAATGCAAATACGCATACCTTACATATTACTTTTAATTAATTCGAGTTACTCATGATATTATTAATGTAACTCATTTTTTTGAAATTTATTAACCAAATCTGTAACCGAATCCACGCACGGTGATTAAATATTCAGGATGACTTGCATCTTTCTCTAATTTCTCTCTTAACCAACGAATATGCACATCAACGGTTTTAGTATCTCCCATAAAATCTGCACCCCAAATGTTTTCAATTAATTGCTCTCTATCCCACACCCTTTTAGGATAAGTCATAAACAACTCTAACAAACGAAACTCTTTCGGTGACAAATTAACTTCTTGCCCTCTCACCATAACTCGACACTCATCAGGAAATAATGAAATATCTTTAAATTGACGCACAGACTCAGAGATATTATTATTTACAGAATTTCGTCTTATTAAAGCACGACAACGAGCAACTAATTCCCGCATACTAAAAGGTTTAGTTAAATAATCATCAGCGCCAACCTCTAAACCTAAAACTCGATCAGTTTCAGCGGCTTTAGCACTTAAAATTAAAATAGGAATCATATTACCACGATAACGCAGTAAACGACAAACATCTAAACCGTTAACTTCAGGTAACATTAAATCTAAGATAACCATGTCAATATTATCCCCAAAGCCTTGCAAATGCTGACGCTCAAGGATGTTTAATGCTTCTCTACCATTATTTGCCTTAATTACTTCGTATCCCTCTTCTTCGAGATTCAAAGCAATCATATTTCTAATCAATTCTTCATCTTCAATCAACAAAATACGACTGGTAAGCTGTATTTTTTCACTAAAAGCAGTACTGGGTAAGTCCAGAGACAACATAAAAATTCTCTCAATTTTGTTTTCTACTAACATATATAACAGAAATATTGAAATTGAACATTGACACTCACACCATCAAATCAAAGATTATGATGGGTGATTCTTGTTTCTTATCCTCTTAACTAGATTTCAAGATTACTCTCAAAATCCCCGTCAGACCGAATCAACAAGCATTTTATTTTTACT
>Ga0210044_10001112_pt1 | contig 40988 bp, 45 predicted proteins | sample CryGey13umfilter_2_FD_183959 | JGI IMG/M metagenome (GOLD analysis project Ga0210044, IMG submission 183959) | Groundwater microbial communities from aquifer in Utah, USA - Crystal Geyser 4/9/14 3 um filter (SPAdes) (version 2) | ecosystem: Environmental > Aquatic > Deep subsurface >... | reverse complement strand
TAAGGTTGTAAACATTTTCAGGCTGGCTCAAGAGTATCTCTGCTGAAATCGAAGGAAGAACAAGAATAAGCAGCAATATTATCAGTATCTCTCTTTTCATTCAAATCTTAATCGGATTTTATATATAAACCTTACCTGCCAATATATTGCGGGCTGTTAGGATTAAAGTGCCTGTTATAGGATTCCAGTGCTGCTGCAACTCTTTCTTGTTCCCTTCTTCTCCTGCCGGCTCTCACAATCCTTCCAATTCGGGAGTTATACAATTCCTTCTTTCCATCCAGAGCTCCTTTCTCAACATCTGCTTCTTCGTCAATTATTTGGAAGTCAACTCCAGTTTCCAGATTCATTCACTCTCCAGTCGCCTGTTTATTATAAACATTACTGGTTTGCTTAATAATCTTCCAAGAATCTTTATAAATCTCCTTCCCTTATCTTATTGATGAAAAAGCCATCAATGACACCATGGAGCGTTTCAGGGGACATAGACTATAATAAACTAACAAAAGAGTTTGGTGCGGTCCTGCTAGACTCATCAGACGCTGATAATTCTGATTTGCATCATTTGATAAGGAGAGGATTTTATTATTCGCATAGGGATTTTAATGCCTGGCTAAATGCAGCAAAATCAGGAAAAAAAGTTTCAATACTCACAGGCAGGGGGAGTTCAGAGAAAATGCATCTTGGGCATTTAATTCCATTTGTCCTTTCAAAGGCATTTCAGGAAAAGTTGAACTGCCCCGTATATATCCCTATATCTGACGATGAGAAATTCCTTGTCAAGCCCAAGCTGTCCTTGGAAGAGGCGCAAAAGTTTGCAGATGACAACATTCTGGACATAATTGCTCTTGGATTCAAACCAGGCAAGACTTTCATCTTCAAAGACACTTCATATCCAATTTATCCTCTTGCAATAAAAACTGCCAAGCTAATATCTTACTCAACAGCAAAAGCAGTTTTTGGGCTAAAGCCGGAGACAAATATCGGCTGGACTTTCTATCCTGCAGTACAGGCAGCACATATCCTTTTTCCCCAGTTTAAATCAGGAAAGCACCATACTCTGGTTCCCATAGGCATCGACCAGGATCCTTATATGAGGATAGCGAGAGACATTGCCCAGCACTCATCTCTTGGATTCCAGAAGCCCGCAACAATCCATTCAAAATTTCTCCCGGGTTTGAGGGGCAGTTCAAAAATGTCGTCCTCTGATGAAGGTCAGGATGTGATATACCTGTCAGATTCTCCATCAGAAGTTAAAAACAAAATTAACAAATATGCTTTTTCAGGAGGAAAGGATACTCTTGAAGAGCACAGGAAGCACGGAGGGAACCCGGATATAGACATGTCCTTCCAATACCTGAAGTATTTTTTTGAAGAAGATGACAAAAAATTAGCAAAGATAGAGTCTGATTATAGGTCAGGAAAGATGACAACAGGCGAGCTGAAAAAATATGCGATTGATAAGATAAATGCCTTTCTAAAAAAACATCAGGAAAATAAGAAGAGGGCCAAGTCAAGTCTGGGAAAGTTTATGCTGAAAAATTAATTACTAATGTTTATACCCAAAAACTTTATCATAATCCCTATGGTCAAAGATATCCATGACAAAAGTTATGATTTCAATTTGATTTCCTGTAATTGTGTAAACTAATCTCCATCTATCTGCTAGTTCAATTCTCCAGGCGTTATCTACATCAAATTTTTGAATATATCTTGGGGGAATCTGCCTTTTTGAAACTTGATCGCCTGCAAAAGGATTTTGCTTTAATAAATCTCTCACTCTATTTATCGACCTTAACAATGTCTGATGAAAAGAGCTATCAATTCCTTTTAACTTTTCTTTCCCAACTATTTCATTTAGTTCCTGATAAACCATATCTGCTTCCTCTGAAAGCCTCACACTAACTTCTTTTCCTTGAAACATTATATCTCTCTTGCGTTTTCAATTGCCTTCTTCAATTTTGGACTTGGATTATAAATCCACAAAATTCCCTTATGGCTGTCTATTATCATTCCTTTTTCTTCTAAATATTTTAAAATTAAATTTAAGGTCTGATGCATAACCTTAGTAGGCAACCTTCTCTTTAACTCTTCCCTATCTATCATTTTGTCAGCATCTCTTAAAATTTTCTCTACCATCAACATAGTTCTCAAATTAGGATAATGTATTATTTCCTTTTCATTATATGTATTCATATTGACCTTTATATAAACTTATATATAAATCTTCCGATTTTATCCTTTCAAAAATTGCAAGTACTTATCTATGCTGAAAGGTAATTGATAAATTGCCTGGAAACCATTCTGATTATGCTTCCCAAAAATCCCAAAAATTCTTCAGATAATGCATAAAACCATATTGTTAAGTTCATTTTATCGATCTCATTCTCTTTGCAAGCTCTTCTGCCCTATCTCCAGTTTGATTATACCACTTTGAATCTACCATCTCATCAGCTGCTTTCTTATAATCTTCCTTCCTTAGGGCATCCTTTAGCTTAACAAAACCTGAAAGCCTGTCTCTGCCAAGATTGTAACTCATATTTGCGAGTATTTCTTTAGCATCTCCATCCAGATTGTCCCAATAAGCTTCGCCGAGATATTTCCTAGCATCATCCACAGCTATTTCAACGCCATATTTTAACAGGGAATTTATCTGGTTATCATTCAGGGTAGTTCTTCCATTGTAAACAGACTCATAATTAAGACCAAAGGATTCTATTTTTTCTCTGGCATCAGGTCTTTCTAAATTAAACCCGGCACCTACAGACTTTCCATTGGCGTCTGAATAAGCTGTATTTCTAACACTCTCATGCCTTTTCAGGTCTTCATACAATCTCTCATAATTGATTTCATTCCTAAAATCTATTTCACTTCCAGAATCTGCCTCATTCAAAGGGTCTATTACCCTATCTTCCAGAGGGATATTACTTACATCGGCAGGCTCTCCGGCTACGTCTGTCTCTCTTGTTCCTACAGAATCAGCAACTGTTTTTGTAGAATTATCAATTTTATTAGCTATCAGTCCGAATCCTATAATCCCAGCAGCTGTCAATCCGAGAGCTCTTCTAAGTGGTCTCTGGTCTTCCTGGAAGCTCATGCAGCCCTCCTTCCCATCTGATACTCCATACCTGTCTCTCCTGAAATAGCATCTCCCTGTCTATTTACTCTTCCAGAAGATGTAAAATGCCTTATTTTCTCTATAGGAGAATCGTTCTGAACAGCATGTAAGAGTGCATGTCTTAAGGATGATTGTTCAACCTCGCTATACTGTCCATACCCTCTTAAAAGGACTGAAACATCTCTTCCTTTAACGGGTCCATAAGGCTCTGCTACAATGTCATTATCTATAACATAATCAAATGTCTTTTGATTGCTAATGCCTAGAGCTTCAGCTATTTTTCCTATAATTCCTTGTCTATAGATTCTCATTTCTGTTCTCTTTTCCATACATTTTCTGGGAAAAATGCCTATTTAAAGCTTTCTACCATGTTATCCCTGTGTTATAGTAACAAAATGACAAGATTTAAATATCACTAGTTTTTGGGATTTTCATGAATATAGAAACATTATACCACGCATTAAGGGGAAACCCTGGCGAAGCAGCAGAATCTTTCAGAGAAGGAGCTAGGTCAGACTTGTCTGATGGAAACGGACAAGGCAGAGGATTTTATGTCTGGAGAAATAGAGATTACGCCCTGGAACATCTCTCATTTTTGGAAGAGTCAGGAATACAAGGAGACCCAATTATAGTCCACCTAAATTCGTATCTCAATCCAGGGGAATGGGACATAGACCATGAGCTGCATCCTTCCTTTAGCGCTTCTTTTCTTTATGATAACCTTAATTTTCTCAGGCAGATTCCTGATGGGCAGGTAAAAACTGAAAGGGGAAGATTGCTTCCCTCTAAGACAAGAATATCAAATGGGAGCATTGTATTTGCCTTTGATAGGGGAAGGTCAATCGGAACTTTTGCTATGAGGCGCCAGACTCAAGGAGGGCATATTGGTGCAGCTGAAATCCTGGGAAGGGTTATAGAATACATGCAATCCACTTTTCCTGGAAAAATGATTGAAACAAAAAGAGAATGGTTGTCAAGCCCGGATGTTGTTGCCTTGGCTTATAGAGGGAAAACACCTCTTCCAGTAGAAAGGCTGGAAACCCTTCAGGATTAATCCAAAATCCTTTTATACCGCCCTTTCTTTAAGGATGCATGAAAATCATCACGCTTCATTGCGATTATATCCGCTTTAAAGCATTAAAGAAAGCATTCAAAGACGCCGAAGAATTAAAGGATAATAAAGAGCACGAAATCAAAGATCCCTTAGTTATTCTGACTGCTATAGAGAAAGGGGACAATGACCAAGCGGTTGCTCAATTAGTAGAAGCGGTGAAAAAGACAGCTTCAGAAGTCAAGGCAAAAAATATTGTACTATATCCTTATGCACATCTTTCATCTAATCTTGCAAATCCAAAAACAGCTTTGGAATATTTAGTAGAGGCAGAGAATGCATTAAGTAAATTTTTCAGCGTGACAAGGGCGCCATTTGGCCATTACAAATCTTTTGAATTAAAAGTGAAAGGCCATCCTCTGTCAGAGCTAAGCAAAGAGTTTAAGGGAAAGGCAGAAGATGTAAAAACAGAGCATAAAGTCATAGAGCTGGAAGATTATGACATTTCTCATCTTTTAAGAGAACTATCAAGGTCAAAACTTGACACTTCAAAATTAAAGGATAACGACCATAGAATTTTAGGTCAGAAGCTTGACTTGTTTTCTTTTAATGAAGCGTCTCCAGGTTCAATATTTTGGCATCCAAAGGGGCTTGTAATATTCAATGAATTATTAAAATTTTCAAGGAAAATTCAGGAAGGGTTAGACTATCAGGAAGTTTCAACTCCCCAAATCTATGACAATAAACTCTGGAAAATTTCAGGTCATTGGGGATTATACAGGGAAAATATGTTTTTGACAGACTATGAAGGAAGGCCTGCTGCAGTAAAACCAATGAACTGCCCCGGGCACATGCTTCTCTATCGTGCCAAGTCAAGAAGCTACAAAGACTTTCCCATAAGATTTTCGGAGTACAGCCCATTGCACAGAATGGAATTATCTGGAGTCTTATCAGGATTGTTTAGGGTAATAAGAATGCATCAGGACGACGCACATATTTTTGTAAGAGAAGATCAGCTGGAAGATGAGATAATTAATGTAATAAGAATAATTCAAAAATTCCTTGACACTTTTAACTTCAAGTATTATTTCACTTTGAGTACGAGGAGCAAGGAAAAGGAATCAAAGTATCTTGGTGATGACAAACTATGGAATAGTGCCGAAATGGCTTTCACGTCGGCTCTGAAAAAATTAAAGATTAAGGCAGATAAGATGCCGGGAGAGGCAAAGTTTTACGGACCAAGTCTTGACGTTCAGATTAAAGATTCTCTTGGGAGGGAGTGGCAGTGTTCAACTCTTCAATTAGACTTCAATTTTCCGGAAAGGTTTGAATTAGAATATACAGGCAAAGATGGAAAGTCACATAAGCCAATTGTCCTTCACAGGGCAATCTTTGGCTCTCTTGAAAGGTTTATTGGAGTCCTTTTGGAGCATCTTTCAGGAAATTTTCCCCTCTGGCTTTCCCCAAGACAGGTCAGGGTAATCAACTTCACAGACAGAAACACTAAAGCATGTGAAAAGCTTGTTGAAACTCTTAAATCAGAATTGCCTGAATTAAGAATAGATTCAGACCTCGAGTCAGATACAGTCCAGTCAAAGATAAGAAACGCAGAGCTTATGAAAGTAAACTATGTTATAGTTTTAGGAGAAAAAGAAGAAAAAAGCAAGACTATTGCTGTCCGTGCACGAGGGGAAAAGCCTAAATTTGGCATAAAACTGGATAAGTTCATCAAGGATTTAAAGAAAGAATTAGCTGAGCCGTATAAATCTTTATAAACCTCCCATTCCAGAAACTAATGTAAAAGAGAAGATGAAAATACAACCATATATAGAAAAATTGAGCAACTCCTCGGAATTTAAGGAATTCGAAAAGAAATATGGGGATGCGTATCTTATTGCGGGGTTCTTTGTCCTTGACTTTGAGGCAGGACAGAACATTCATCAGATAGACTATTATATTCCCGGACAGAAAAAAGTGGCTGCTTTCAGTCTTGACAATCATCAGGTAGATGTAAAAATTCTCGATATGCTTACAGACAAGACTCCTGAAAAGCTGGATATTAAGACAAAGATTGATTTGGAGGCGATAAGAGGCATATTGGAGGATGAGATGAAAAACAGAAGCATCACGGAAGATATAAGGAAGATTATTGCAGTAATTCAGACAATCGAGGGCGATAAAATATGGAATGTCAATTGTGTCCTCACAGGAATGGAAATATTAAAGGCGCATATAGAGGATGAATCAAAATCTGTTCTTAGAATGGAAAGGTCTTCAATAATGGATTATGTGAAAAAGATTCCGATGAATCAGTCTGTTAAAAGAAAGCCATCAAAGAAAGAGATTGATGCGCAGCTTGAGCAGCTGGATAAGTTGAAAGAAGCTTTGCAAAAAGAAAAAGAATCCATTGTAGAGAGCAAGAACAGCAAGCCCTTGGGAAAGGAATCAGGCAGCGAATCCAAGACTGCAAAGCCATCCAAGAAGTCTAAATAATTTTTTCTAAATAATTTTTATAACTATTCGCAATCCACTAATTCACTAACCTGCTCGCATGTATGCTCTTCGTCATTCGATATTATCACAGCAGACACCCCGACTTTTGAGGCAGACTGCAGAGAAGCTAAAATAATATTGGAATATGTCCTGCTTCCAAGGGCATCAGGAATCTGAGTATCTATAGAATCTCCAAGAATGTCCTTGACCTCAGTGTTATCCTGTGCATCATAGAAAATCAATTTTACATCTGATAATGTAACATCATCAGCCCCTCTTCTTACTGTCAGGCTGTAGCTTCCAGTATTATCGACGCAATTGGCTGCTTCCAGTCTCACCTGCAGGCAGTTACCTATTGCTCCAACCCCTGACGTTCCTTCGGTTATGAAAGGATTCAGAAAAGCCCATATGATCCCTATAGCAACAAGAATCAATAGAACAAACAAAACTACTGTAATTATTCCCGATAATCCTTTCCTGTCCATATTTTATACCTTAAGGAGTTAAACAACTAACTGGCTGGTTAACTATCTCGCAAGTGATAGGAGTCTCGCCCGGCTGTATAACTGCAACCACATTTGCCTGTGTAGGAGCGAAAGATGACAAGTCACCTGAATTATACAATCCTGTCTGAAGCTCTGTCAATGTGCTTCCGTATTCCACAACAGTGGTCTCATCATCTATATTGTAGAATATTATCTTAACATCAGTCAAACTTCCTGCCCCGGCATTCCTCATAAACCTAACATCGTATAATCCGTTCCCCATGTTAGTACAGCTCAATGCTTCAACATTCAGAGTCAGGCAATCTCCGGACAATCTGTCCCCGGTTTCCTGGATTGGAGGCCTTATTGCTGCCCATATGATTCCAATAGCAACAAGTACAAGTAATATGATAAGAATGACTGTGACAATCCCACTCAACCCTCTCTTTTTCATGGAAGCTATAAATCTATTTTGTTTATAAATGTTTTTATTTATTAGCTTTTCAGATAAAAGATTAGTTGTAATGAAAACCCTACTAAAATAAATAAAAATCCAATTAGGTTCCATTGTTGCCTGGGTGGTACCAGATGGTAAACTATAACTCTTCTATTAAGTTCCCTCTTCCATTCTAATGTTTGAGTATCTCTGTAAAAAGGCCTCCATCCCATCCACCAATATTTTTTCCACCATCTATCTTGATTAAAAATTCTCTGATGAGGATAATCAATAATTGCTACTAAAGTCAGAATAAAAACTCCAATAAGATCAGAAACTATTCCTAATATAGCTAAATTCATTTTATTTATGCCCGAACCAAAATTCCTTCACACCCTTCTTCTCTCCATCGTATCTGCAGAAGCCAAAGCGCTCGAACTGTATTATTTCATCTTTCTTTATTTTCTTTACACCTGAATCAGCGTACCCTTCAGTCCATTTTCCGTCGGGCATCAATACCCTGGCTTTAACCTTATCAGAAACCCAGTGTATCTTCGGAATTTTTTTGTTCTCTATAGAAGTGATTTTGCTCTCTTCATCCATTTTGATATTGAACAAATGAATCAGCCTTATCTCTTTTCCTTTCAGCTTGTCAAAGTCATCTTTAACAACATAAAAATCATTTTTTATCTTCATCTTCCTTGTCTCCTGTCTGTCAGGATGAACTTGGATGTCAAACTCTTTTTTCTCAAGGACATTCTCAATTTTTATCTTCACAGGGTTCCAGACAAAGAAATATCTGTCAGTCTCTTTGTCAAGCAATCTTCTGTTTATTGCATAAAGGTTGTCAATCGGAACAACGGTATCCTGCCTGTTCAGCCCAATCTCCCTGACAAAATCTTTTATAGCTTCGGATGTAATCCCTCTTTTTATAAGGCTCTGAATGCTCCATGTTCTTGGATCATCCCATCCGAAAAATCTTCCTTCCCTGACTTCTTTCTGGGACTTAGACTTGGAAACCTTTGCATCAAGACCTTCTATCCTTATCAGCCCAGTGTGGATTGTTTCAGGGTGTTTCCAGGCAAATATATCCCATACATATTTCTCCATGTCAGTCTCTATTCTCAAGTCATTCCCCCTCAATATATGGGTGATTCCAAGCAGATGGTCATCAATGGCCCAGGACATCTCCAGAGTTGGCCAGACCCTGTACTTTTTTCCCACTCTTGGATGCTCTCTGTCTGATATCTTGAAAAGAACCCTGTCTCTGAAAGCAGGATTAGGATGCATCATCTCGGTCTTTATTCTCAACACCGCGTGCCCTTCAGGCATCTTGAACATCTCCTTCCATCTTTCCAGCTGTATCCCATTTGGAAATTGCCTGCACGAGCATTCCACACCTTTAGCCCTGTTTTCCCTTAATATCTCCTGCGCACAATGGCACACATATGCCTTTCCTTTCTTGATAAGTTTTTCAGCATACTCATAATAAATCTTCAGCCTGTCGGACTTGTAAATCACAGGCTTCTTGTACTTGATTCCAAGCCAATCAAACGCTTCTTCAATTAAAGTATAGCTCTCCTTGTAGGGCTGTTTCTCTTCGCTTCCTATAGTATCATCCATAATCAGCAGCAGCTCTGCATTGTAATCTTCTGCATACAATGCATTAAGAAGGTAAGTCTTTGCATTTCCTATGTGCAATGCCCCTGAAGGAAATGGAGCCATCCTGAATCTCATTTTCCCGTCTACAGCGGAGCCCTTTAAGGAAGGAAGGCCTTTCTCCTCTTCGCTCCTTGCCTTAACAACATCCTTTAATTTCTCAAACGCCTTATCCCTTTCATCCTTAGACATAGAATTGACTTTCTTGACGGCTTCCTGAATCGCAGGCATAACATCCCCTATATTTTTCTTTTCAAGCCCATGCTGAAAAAGCTTTCCTATCAATTTCCCCGCATCAGCTTTTCCAAATTCAATAGCATTTTGCAGCGAGTATGCAAGAATCTCTTTTGATAAATCCTTCATGCTGATAAAAAAGAAATCAGATATTTAAAGTCTATGCAACACCAAAATGCTCGTCTTTTGTTTTCTTGGGTCTTTTCTTTCCCAGAAGCCCATAGGACCAATAAACTATAGGGGTGTCAAGCAAGGCAACCGCTATTTTTAGAACCCAGACAGAAAGCATGAACTGAATCAAAGGCCATGTTCCGGGAATAATTCCATAAAATGCAATCCCTATGAAAATTACAGAATCCAAAAATTGAGAGCTGATTGTGCTGGCATTATTTCTAAGCCATAAATGCCTTCCTTTTGTCTTTTCTTTCATCTTATGGAATGCCCAAACATCCCAATTCTGGCTTATAACATATGCAACTAAAGAACCAAGGACAATCCTTGGTGTGAATCCAAATACTAATACTAGGGCATCTCCCACACCAGCACTAATTTCTAAGACTTCTGCCTGCACAATTACCATAGCAATAATAAGAGCAAATGCTTGTGTGAACAAAGCCATCCAAACAACTTTTCTAGCTTCTTTTTTACCCCAATGTTCCGCAACAATGTCTGTAGCAAGAAATATGGATGCGTAAATTGGCAATGCCAAACTTGTTGTTATCCCAAAAACACTGACTAATTGAGGAGCAAAAATGTTAGCAACAATAATAAAAACAGGAGGGATAGCAATCAGCCATTCTCTTCCAAGCTTAACAGCAAGGAGGGTCATTGCAAAAGATACAAGAATAACAAGAATGAACAATAGCTCATTAATCATGGATTTTCACAAACTCCATACATTTATAAGGTTTTCTTCAGCAAAATTTTACATGAGAATAAGAAACGTAGCCGTAAGTGACGCAGAAAAAATAAAGAGTCTAGTGCGACTCAAGTATGTGACCTCCTCCGTGCCCTAAAGGTTTGCCCTTCGGGCAAATCCTCGCTTCGCTCGGAGCACGGCGTCCAGTTAGTCTTATCTCGACGCTGAATGATGAAGCTCTTGGTTTTCTATGTAGGTGTAAGTTGCTGTAAAATTGCTGTTTCCTACTCCATCACAAAAATATCCACCAGTCCAGAAATGTCCTCTCAGATATCTCTTTCGCAAATTCGGACAAATGCGAAAGAGCAGATAAGATGAGCCTCCCTTGATTATCTGCAAAGCCAGTGCATCACTCATTGTCCTCGGGACATCAGCTATCAGATGAACATGCTCCTCCATCACCTTGATAATTTCTATTCTTATCCCATGTTTTTTGCAGGCTTCTTCTATTGCAACTCTGCAAAAAACTTTCAGTTTTTCGCTTCTCATCATGCGATATCTGTACTTTGGTGTTATCTGAACATGCTTCCTGTTTGCTCCGACAGAGCTCCCGCTATGTTTGTATTCCATTTTTTTACCTCCCGTTAAGTTTATTTAGCGAGAACCAGTTACAACTACAAGTTTTGTGCAGGGAGTAGCAACTTGCTCTCCCTGTTTTATATTTATTTTAGTAGAAAAACATTACGGCGCCATTCATCTATGGGCTAAAGCCCACAGGGTTCTGGCGCGTCTCTAAACGTCCCAAGAGATTCTGATAAGACAGGGTTTGTAGAATATAGAGTTCCAAGTTTGGTACAGCTTGTTGAAAGGATAAGGGACAATCCTTTTTTCCTTGTGCTAGAAAACGCAGGAGAAATAATTGGTTTTTCTTCAGCTTATACAGAAAGAGACCTTAGAGATTTGGATTTTGAGAAAGATCAAATAGCGCAGCATATTCTATCAAAATCTAGCAACTTTGTTTATTGGGACCAGATAGGGATAATTAATCAATTTCAAAACAGGATTGCTGCAGGAAGATTAATGGACGCTTTTTTACAAGATTCAAATTTGCATGATTACTCTTCTGTCTGGGGCGCTGTTTGCCATTTCCCTCGTAAAAATAATCAGGCAATAAGGCTCGCCCAAGCCAAAAAATTTGAATTGGAGGAAGAAATATCAGCATATAATGGACTGATATTTGGGATTTATAGAAGGCAAATCTAACGTCTTTTTTCCAGTAGGAAGAAATAAAAACTCTCGGTATCTCATAAACTTATGGATATTAAGTCTAAATTATTAAATGAGATGATAAAGAACGGGCATGAAGAGACAAACGGAATTAATGTCTGGAATATGGCTAACAGGAGCTTCCTGCAGATAACTCCCGAAATATCGCAGGCATTTCTTAACTTAATAAATTTCGAGCCATACAAGCAGAAAGTATTCAACGTTGAAATCAAATTGCTCAAAGATAATATCTCTTCATTCCTTAAAGAGATTGGCCCTGAATCTTTTAATCTGATAGATATCGGCTGCGGTGACGGCTCAAAAGCAAGGGAAATAATAAAATCCCTGAATGGAGAAACCAAAGTAAGATACTGTCCGATAAGTTCAGACAAGTTTCTTATCAATATCGCTGCTGAAAATGTACGTGGCGGAAATTTCAAAAATCTTGCTGAAATCAAGCAGATTGTTTCCGATTTTGACAAAATTTCAGACGCGGCTTCATTAATGAGGATTAATGAATTCCAAAGAAATGTGATGCTTCTGCACGGTTCTATACTTGCCAGCTATGAAATTAATGAATATCTCTTTAATTTGAGCAGAGCAATGCTTCCAGGCGATTATATTGTGATAGGCAACTCAATAAGAAATGGAGAAAGATTAGTTGAGATAGAAAAATACAAAAACAAGGTTTTCATGAAATGGTTCGTGCCGTTGATGGTGCTCCTCGGCTTTAATGAGGATGAAGTCGAATACGACGCGAGATTCAACCAAATAAGAGTAGAAGGATTTTTCAAAATCAAAAAAGACAAGAAGATAAATCATGAAGGGAGAGAGATAGAGTTCAGGAAAGGGGATGAGATTCTTGTTGCAATACTATACAAATATTATTTTGAAGAGCTTCAGACATTCATCAGGATGTACTTCAGTCAGGCCAAATTCTTCAAGTCTTCAGACGATGAATATATGATGGCTCTCTGCAAAAAGTAGTTTCAAAAGGTTTAAAAGTAGCTTACCTTGTGATTTCTTATGGCTAATGTAAATGTATATGCTGATGAAAAGGGAAGTCCCCTCTATCTAGATGATAAATTAGTTACATCCATAGACAGGGATAAGGCTTACAGGGAAGGATATTGGACAAGAGTTTCTTGCACGATTCCTTGCAACGATGCAGGGGGGGTGTTATTGGAGTTAAGAAGCAAATCTAAAGCAATAATGCCAAGGGCATGGATTCCTCCTACAGAAACATTATACAATGAGACCTCATTAGAGTGTGCGGTAAGGGGGCTTTATGAAGAATTAACAATAAAAGCAGACCCTTCTGAATTAGTAGACTTGGGCCTTGAATTTAGTATAAATAATGTGGCAGTAACCGACAGGTACAATATCAGACAGATACAAAGATATTTTGGCTTTAGATGGAACGGCGATCCCGACAAGCTTGAATTTGACAAAAGAGAAGTAGAGGCAGTTAAATTTTGGCCATATGAACAAATAGGAACTCCCCCTCTTCATCAGGTTCCTTTAGATAGAAGGCAATTGAAAGATATAGCCAAGAGACTAAAATCACACGGCTTCCTGCCGAGAAGGGGATTTATGGGATTTAATTTTATATTCTAATATCTTCTTCTCTCAAGTTCCTTAATTCTCTTCTCCATCTCACCCATCTTTCCGACAACATCCCTCATCTTATACTCATTGTCTTCAATCTTTAATCTCATCTCATTGAAAACGGCCTTCAGTTTCTCTTTTCTTGCATCTCTCGCATCTCTTAAACCTGAAGTTATAGGTCCGGGAGAGTCCAACCCGGAATAATTTGTCTTAACATTAGCCCGCCCGCCTAATGCGCTTAAGGCGCTCAATCCGGAATCTGCACTTTCTTTAACTTCCTTTTTGGATGACAAATCAACAATCTCAACTTCTTCTGTATTCTTTGGAAGCAGATGCCTCATTTTAGTCAAATCAACAACCTCGCCCTTTTTCTTCCAAGGCCATGCCATCATATAGACTAGAATATGTTTTATTTAAGCTTTCTCCCTCCCCAATATTTATATAAGCCCTCGGACATATTATCATAGGAGTGAAAAGAGGAAATGGCAGTAGACATACACAAGCTAATTGCAGCTATAAGTCCGGACACCTATTGCGATCCTTCTGTCAGGGACAAGACAAAAAAAAAGATTAAGGAAGGTCTTAAAAACGGAGACAAAGATATTTATCTTAAGGTAGCTGAAGGAAAAGGAGACTTCGAGGGATTAGCAAAGCCGTATGAGGGCGTCTCGTTTTATTCCTACGATTCTGCAAAGAAAGACCCGTTCTCTCTCTACGGATTAAAGGTTCCTGTTGAAAAGCACGTGCTTACCTATGATTCTCCATCAGAACAGCTGGAACCTGTATACTTCTGGATACACGATTTTTCCGCAAGCATAGGCCTGAAAGTTGAGAAGCTCATAGATAACTTCGCATCCTCCCCGGGCTCTAGTCACTTTTCGGAGCTTCAGGGAAAGGCAACAAGAATGCAGGAGGAGGCGATGAAGGCTCTTGGAGCGGTAAATCAGGTAATGAAATCAATTCTTAACATTGTCTATGATTTAAGGGATTTTCAGATGCGTCTGAAACTTTACGACAAGCTGAAATCAGACAAGCCGGAGGAAAAGGAGCAGGCATTACTTTCATTAAAGCAAATATGGCTTGACACCGTAGATGCCACAAAGAGGGGAACGACTTCGATTAAGGCAATGGCTCAGCAATTTGATTTTGTAACTCTGATTGACGGATTTTTTGCAACAAATTCCCTGAAAGATGTGGACAAGCTGGATTTAAATGAAAGAGTAAAAAGAATTCTAAAGCAAAGAGTCGGCGAGTTTGAGGACTGGATAACCCTTTCTGAAAAAGAGTTGAGAAAAAGGTATGAAATAGAAAAAACCTATCTTAAAAGCCAGTATAATACAGTCAAATTGTATGCAAGATGGATAAAGCCATATCTAAGGGCAGCGAAGAAGCTTGAACAGCCGTTTTATAACGAAGCAGATTTAATCACAGCATTCAATACAGTAATCCTTCAGCTGAGTGTAATGATAAAATCAAAGTACGATCCCGAGGATGATGTAAACGATGGGATTCTTCCTGATTCTTTCAAAAATTCAGGAGCAAGAAAATATACTCCTTTCTTTCTTGTTGAGTTAAAATTCAGGAGCATTCCCCAAAAAGTCGGGCAGCATTATTCATTTGGCGGAAGGGCAGATGTAACCTTCACAAGCTACGCCCTCAACGACCAGGAATTAAAGGTTCTGAAAAAACAGCTGGAAAAGGATGATATAGATGACGTCATGGAGATGATTGAAGGGGCGACAGCAGAGAGCCTTGGCCAGCTGCAGAATGATATAGATGAGCTTCTCGGGAATGATAAAAAGAAGGATGAAAAAAAGAAAAAAGATGAGGACGTCAACCCATTCACGGCCTTGTTTGAATTCTTCAAAATTAGCTCCAAAAAAGACGACTGGGAAGAATCAAAGCCAATTCCATCCGACAGCGAATATGAAAAAATAATCAGGAGCCAGGCATCTCTGGTTGCGCAGGAAAAATGTTTTCTTGTCTTTGATGTGTACAAGAAGTCCCATGGAATGCCTTCACACGACAATCCATTCGAGCCGCTTTAACTCTGGAGGCAAAACACAACAGCTAAATATTCTTTTTACCTTGTAAAAAGTGGTTAAATCAGGTAAGAAAGTCAAAAAAATAAGAGAAATAGACTCGGGAATAAAGATAATATCCTCCCAGAATAAATCAGGTCTGGAGTCAGGAGTTCAGCAGGAAGACATTGAAAATTTTGGGGAGTTCATTTCTTCATCAGGAAAAATAATAACTCCTGTGCTTGATGCTTCCCAAGAGGAGCAGGAAGTTCCCGAAATATCCCAGAGTCCCGGTAGGGAAACAGCAGAAGTCCAGGATTCAAGAAATATCTATGAAACTTCAAGGTCAGATTATGCATCCCTATCTTCAGGCTCAAGGCCCTATATCTCACAGACATCAGAAACTCCTGTTGATCCAGGGATAAAGCAATCCAGGGTGATACAGAACATCCCCGGAGCACAGACACAGCACAACACGGGATTCCGTGATTTGCTTGAAGACGAAAGTCCTGCTGATGAAAGAAGAAAGAAATACCAGTCAGAATTGGAAAGAAGAAGAAGCGGAGACAAAACAAGATATGCGTGGGAATAGCTTTAAATAAATCCCTAACCAGTAATAATCATGAGCAGCGAAGTTTTCTATTCAGGGGGGAAATACCCATTGTCCGAGGGATTTTCCGGATACAAAGATTATGCAATAGGAATGTCATCAAGATATCCCGCCAGCTCTTTTGGAATACCTTCAGACCCAAGAGCAGCCAATCAGTTAAAAGCAGTTGCTGATAAATTTGCTACAGGTACAAAAACAATAGAAGTTTCAGGAGTACAGGCAGCGCAGTTTGAATCGCTTCCGCAGCAGCATCTGAAAGAGATTAACAGGTTGAAAAAGCTTGTAGGCGCAGACCTGACATTTCACGGGCCTATAGTCGAGCCGACAGGAGTCACAAGGCAGGGATGGGATCCATCACATAGGCAGCAGGCAGAAAGGCAGATGTGGTCTGCGGTTGAAAGGGCACATGAATTAGACCCCGACGGAAATATAGTTGTCACATTCCATTCTTCTGCATCATTGCCGGAACCTGAAACAAGGGTTTATGACCCTGCTACAAAGCAGTGGGTGACAAAATCAATTGCTATAGTTGATGAAAGAACAGGGCAATTTGACAATCTTCAGCCAAAACCGGATTACTTCAAGGGAGGCACCGAAGAAAAGCCCCAGGAGACCGTAGAAAGAATAAACAAGGAAAGATGGTTTAGAGAATTACAGTATACAAACTCCAATGCTTATGCGGGAGTTAACACTTTACAAAAAGCATTGGCTGAATTCAAGGTTAAGGAAGAATTATTGAAAGATACAAAGATTGACGAAAAAGGTATGCAGGAGTTATACAAGCTGTATCTTGATGGAAAAACCGAAGACCTGAAAAAGGCAGTCAAGCCGGAAACTGCAAAAGTCTTCACAGAATTTATGCAGGAAGTTGCTCACGGCGATATTTACCTGCGTGAAGCTTATCAGAATCTCCAGGAATTATACAATCAGGCATATGCTGCGGCTAAAAAAGAAAACAGGACTGATGACATAAAAAAACTTGACAATTTCCAAAAAGGAATTGCGCCCCATTTAAAGGATATTGAAGACCCCTCAAAAATATCCGAATTCGGGGAAGAGATAGTGAACGGCATTAATGTACTCCGCTCAATAAAAACGCCGGAGAGATTGAAGCCATTGAAGGAATTTGCAGTCAACCAAGCAGCAGAAACGTTTTCCAATATTGCTATGCAGGGATATAAAAAATTCAAGGATACAGCTCCAATAATCAGCGTCGAAAATCCTCCTGCAGGCGGCGGATTGAACAGGGCTGACGATCTGCGTGATTTAATGAAAGCATCCAGGGAAAGATTTGCAGACAAGGCTCAAAAGGAATTGGGAATGTCAAGGTCGCAGGCAGAAAAACAGGCAGAAAAGCTGATTGGTATAACCTGGGACGTCGGGCACATAAACATGATAAGAAAATTCGGAGCAGAGGACAAGCATCTGATTCAGGAGACAAAAACAATAGCTCCTTACGTAAAACATATCCATTTATCGGATAATTTTGGAATGGAGCACACCGAATTGCCGATGGGAATGGGGAATGTTCCAATAAAAAAGGAGATGGAAATTCTTGAAAAATACGGAAAAAGAATTAAAGATATAAAGAAAATTGCGGAGACAGGGAACTGGTTCGGTCCTCAGGGATTTGGAAACAAGACTCCTTTTCTTGAAACTATCGGCGCATTCGGCTCTCCTGTTTACGCAATGAAGATGTCACCTTACTGGAATCAGGCAATGGGAGTATCTTCAGGATACTTCTCTGGAAGAGGAATGAATCCAGATGTGCATCACACTTATTTCGGGGCAGGATACACTAATCTGCCTCTGGAGTTAGGAGGACAGGCGGCGGGAAGATCAAGACTGTCAGGCACTCCAACCGAATAACTTTATAAATATGTCAATCCTAAAATATATAATCAAGAGGTAATAAATGCGGAAGAAATCAAAAAAAGGTGAGCCGGCTAAAAAAAAGAAGAGGATAATAAGTCCTTCAGCTGTAAGATTTAATCCTAAAAACGAAAAAGATATTGCAATGGACTTTGCAGTAGGAGTGCATAAAAAATTTGCTGATCTGATAAAGGCCTCGATACTGTTCGGCTCTCAGGCAAAGAACCAGCAGGGCCCGGGTTCTGACATTGATATAATCCTAATAATAGATGATGCCACAATTGACTGGGACATGGAATTGATAGCATGGTACAGGGAAGAATTAGGAAAGATAATCTCTGCAAACAAAAACTCCGTCAATCTTCATATAAATACAATAAAACTGACTTCTTGGTGGAAAGATTTGATGCACGGAGACCCTGTTGTGATAAACATCTTGAGATATGGAGAGGCATTGATAGACATAGGAGGATTTTTCAACCCGCAGAAAGCTCTTCTTCTTTCAGGAAGAATTCACTCAACTCCCGAAGCTATCTATGAATCTCTCCAAAGGGCGCCGCAGCATCTGGCAAGAAGCAAAATGGCTGAAATGGGAGCAATTGAAGGTGTTTTCTGGGCAATGGTTGATTCTTCACAGGCTGCTCTTATGACTCTCGGTTTATTACCCCCATCCCCGGAGCACATCTCTTCAATGTTAAAAGAGTCTTTTGTTGACTCTGGATTATTAAATGTTGAATACATAAAGTGGTTCAGGGACATCCGCTCCCTGTATAAGGAGATAGAGCACGGAAATGTAAGAGACATAAAAGGCGCAGACATAGACCTCTGGCAGGAAAGAGCCCAAAAATTTATATCAAAAATGGCAGAAGTCATTGACAAGACCCTTGAATCAAGAAGGGGAAAATAAAAAATAAAATTTACGCTTTTATCGCATCAAGATAGTTTATTGCTTCTCTTGATATCTTTCTAGGCTTCTGAAGCATTCTTCCTATTGCGCTTCCGACATATCCTCTGATATCCTTTCCGCTCTCTTCTTCATATCCTCTAAGAGCTTCTTCAGCATCATTCATTCTTTGTTCAGCGACTGCAGAATAATCTTCAGGCTTGCTGTACAATATGGCTGCCTTTGTGGCGAAAGCTGCAAATGCATCTTGCTTTGCCTCGCTCTTGCCCATCTCTCTAAGCTTGTTCCTTACATTCTCTGTGTCATTGGCGATTATCGTCTTCAATAGTTCTTTTCTTTCTTTGTCATCAAGATTATTGCTCTGGGCCTTATCATACAGGTCTTTATTCTGCCTGTATGCAAGATAATGCGCAAGCCATTCCCTGTATTCTGGGTCAGCATTAGCAGCAATCTTCTTTCCTTCTTCGCTTCCAACAAGCCCTTCAAGCTTCTCATCATCCGCAGAAGCTATAATATCATCAAGTGAAGTTATTGCAGTATCAGTTGCGTTCTGGTAAATTCTGGCAACAAGCTTATCTTTTCCGAATACATAATCTTTAGCATCTTCAACATCAAGCTCGGCAGCGCTGTCAGGCCTCTTCATGCCCATATTGCCCATTTCCTCATAGACTACATTTCTTAGGTTAGCCCTTACGTTTTCCTCATTCTGCTTTGCGTCATATTCATTAGCAAGCTCTTCAAGAGCCCTTACTCTGCCCGTATAATTATAGAATGCTCTGACTGGGTCTTCTCTTTCTCCCTCATTTTGAGGTCTTTGAGTTCTCCCTGTAGTTCCTTCTTTAGTCATAAAAAACCCAGAAAATCTATATTTATAAATCTTTCGGTTATGTCTAAACTAATAGGTAGTAACAGATTCATAAGGTTTAAAAGGATCATTCAGGTCAAAAACAGATGTACAACAGAAATAATCTGCCTGCCATAGAAGAAATAGGACAGAGGCTGGAAGCAGAGGGTTTGGTCTCTTTTGGAGACAGGGCATGGAATCAAACCCAGGAAAATTGTTTTGAAATTGCCTCAAGGCTGGCTTCTTTGTTTGGGTACCAGTTTCCAGGCTCCAGGGAACAGGTTGCCCGTCTTATTCTGGATGAAAGGTCAGAAAGATTATGGGGATCTCAATCGCCATCTGCCTCTCCGGTATGTATAGCTGTCAGGACCCCTGATGAATGCAGCCGTAAAGTCCATCTATCTCTCGAGGCTTATGGAAGGGAGTATAACTTTGGGCCCGGGAACAAGGAAGGTTTTACCATAGAAATGCGTATCCCTCTCTCACTGCCGCACTAGAAGATATCCAGTAATTCGTCATCCCCGGCTATTTCAATCTCCTGGGCTTCTCTATGATGATGCTTTTTCTTATCTGCCTCTCTCTTAGCCTCTGCTTCCCTGGCATTGCTTTCCTCAACTTCCATGATGACTTCCGCCTGAAGAGCAACATCAGCGAGCTCGCCCAAGTCATCTATCGCAGGATTCCCTTTCATCTCTATTTCTTCCTGCTTCTTCTCCTCTCTAAAAGACTCTGAAGTGACAGGAATTGCCTCATTCAAATCAGGAACATCATCTCTCCCCGCAAATCCCGGATTATACTCATCCCCGTTTTCGTTGTCAAGGGCTTTTAATATTAAATCTTCCTCATCAATTTCCTGCCTCGCTATTTCCGGGACCTTTTCGAACTTCACATTTTCAGCTTCTCTTCCATCATTCCCCTGATAATTGTCAGAGCTCTCAATTTCTTTTTCTTCAATCCCTTTCTTGCTTCCAATCTCATCCTCAACTTTTCTTACAATCTTTGAAACACTTTCGGCAGCATCGGCATTCACAGAGATGCTGTTTATCCCGGCTTCAACAAGGAATTTAGCCATTTCCTCCTTGCTTCCTGCCTGGCCGCATATGCTTGTCTCAACATTTTTCTCTTTGCATGTCCTTATGACATAAGCAATACTTCTCAATATTGAAGGATGCATCTCATCATACAAATCCTGTACATCGGGATTGTTCCTGTCTATCGCAAGAGTGTATTGTGTCAAGTCATTAGTCCCAAAACTCACAAAATCTATTTTTTCAGAAAGTTCTCTTATAGCCCAAACAGCGGCAGGAGTCTCAATCATTATACCAAACTTCACATTTTCAGGCATGTTCAGCCCAAGGAAAATCTTCCTCGACTCATCGACTTCTTCAACCCTTATGACCTGGGGAATCATCATCCCAAACTTCTTCCCCGGAAATTCATCAGCTAGTTCTTTTATTGCCTTGAACTCCGCCTCAAGCAAATCCTGGTTCTTCAGGCTGAATCTTATTCCGTGGTCCCCAAGCATTGGATTGCCCTCCTCATTCTTTGGGGCCCCTTCAAGGTTCTTATATTCGTCACTTCTGACATCACTGCTTCTGACCCATATCTCATCAAAGTGAAGCGCCATCTTCTTCAACCCGGAATGAATAATATCAATATATTCATCAAGCTTGTCTTTTTTCATATAGAACACAGGATGAACTCCCTTCTCTGCAATCAGGCTCTCTAATCTTACCAATCCAATCCCTCTCGCTCCTGATTTTGCCGCTCTTTCCGCATAGTCGGGCAAATCAACAATGACTTTTATCTTCGTCCTTGTTTCAACAATAGGATTAATTTCAGCTTTCTTCTCTTCAGCCCTTCCTTCTATAATTCTGCCTGTGAATCCGTCTACACTGATAACTTCCCCATCTTTCAGCTTCTCCGTTGCAACTCTTGTTCCGACAACAGCAGGGATCCCCATCTCTCTCGAAACAATAGCGGCATGGCTCGTCGTCCCGCCCTCATCGGTAACAATTCCTGCAGCTCTCTGCATAGCAACAACCATATCAGGATTTGTCATCTTCGTAACAAGAATGTCCCCTCTTTTTATCTTGTCCAGGTCATCCATACTTCTTATTATCTTAACAACTCCTGACCCCACGCCAGGACTTGCGCCCAGACCTGTAAAGAGGACGTTTCCCCCAATCTCACTCTCGCTCGTCTTAACTTTCGTGGTTATCGGCCTGCTCTGGACAATATAAAACTCATCCCTTTCAATAGCAAACTCTATGTCCTGCGGCTTCTTGTAATGCTCTTCCAATTGAAGGGCAAACTGGCTCAATCTTTTCAGCTCATAAGAATTCAAAACTTCCGCCTTGCTTCTCTCATCAGTCAGCTTAACTTCACCTACCTGCCCTGAAGAGTTCCTCACTAAAGCTATTTTCTTATCAGAAATTTTTTTGTCAGCAACATCAAAATCATTTCTGGGATTTACAACATAATGATCGGGAAGAATTCTCCCTGAAACTATTCCCTCTCCCAATCCATAAACAGCCTCTATAACAACATTGCCATCATCCTTCAGAGGATTTTTAGAGAAAATGACTCCTGATTTTTCAGAGTCAATCATCTTCTGCACAACAACAGCAATAAATGACTTGTCATGCTCAAATCCTTTCTTTAGCCTGTAATAGATAGCTCTCGGAGTAAATAATGAAGAAAAGCATTTTTTTACTTTGTCTATAAGGTCCTTGTCCCCCTTAACCGCAAGGAATGTATCCTGCTGTCCTGCGAAGCTCGCATCAGCTAAATCTTCGGTTGTGGCCGAACTCCTTACAGCAACAAACGGCCTTTCATGAGAAGTTCTTAAGATATCTGAAGCCCCAAGCCCAGCCCCCTTTATGTCATTCTCATCCAGGACGCTATAGGCCTCCAGGATTTCCTCTTCCAATTCATCAGGAAGCTTGCTACCATCAATCAAATCCCTTATCTTTTTGCTTGCCCTGTTAAGCGCCGCAGTATCATCCACATCCAGCTCACTCAACATCCTTTTCAGGTCATTTCTTATTCCTGCCTTGTCAAGAAAGTATTTGTATGAATCAGCAGTAATCACAAATCCAGGAGGAACAGGAAATTTGTGCCTATACATCTCCGCTAAGCTTGCTCCCTTGCCTCCTGCAATATTAACATCCTTGTTGCTAAGGTCAGAAAACCACTTAACGAAATCATCCCTCTTTATCATCCCTCTGAAAGATAAGATGAGTTAATAAATATTATTCCAATTTTAGATAAAACTGACCAATCCTTTGCCTAAAAGCAGAAATGCAGGAATCCACAATAAGAAAACAGGCACTGTCAGAAATATCCCAACTATTAGAATAATTGATGAAAAAAGGTCAATAAAGCTTAAAACATCCCCTGTAAGAGCAAAAAGCCCTTTAAAGAAAAGCAGTCCGGCAGCAAAAAGAATAAGGGGGATAAATGGTTCAAGTCCGAATGTCATCATTAGAAATACAAAAGAAGATACAAGGTCAATCGCACCCAAAATTTTTACAAGCATAAAATTCCATAAAATCCCTATTTATAAAGATGCCTCTTCATACACTTTTTCCAGGTCTTTGGCATCCGGAACATTTCCATGCATGACATATTTCAGAGTAATATCATCAAAGAAATTCCTTAATTGTGTGTCGCTTGGCCTTGATTCTCTATTCCTTAATCTCTTATGCAGGTTCACTCCTTTAATAGATTCCGCCATTTTTTCCATCTGCTTATCATCAAAGCCATATGCTTCAGCATCTTCGGCAAAATATCGGATTCTCGTAAGAGTGTCTTCGCTATATCCGTTTTTCCCATTTATTTTCAAGGACTCTCTGTAAGAACGCCTCGCCAACAGGAACTTCAGGAGATTTTATCTCTGGTTCAGAGTGAGTAAGTGCAGTAGCCATTTCCGCGGGAGGCATTTCTTTTGTAATGAATGTGTTTATTATGCTCTTGTAATGATTCGTATCTGATTCTATCATCTTTCTCCTTAAACGGGCATACTTGCTGGCTTTGCGGAGACTTTTTACTGCCTCTTCAGCATCCATAACCTGCCCGGTATAGAACAAATATCTTTTGTCGGTATGAGACATATAAAGCATTGCAAGTCTTGGGTCTATTTCCATCAGCGCCCTTGTTCTCTGTACTTTAAGCCTCATCTCTTCAACGACGGTATCACAATCAAGCCCTGAAGTGAACCACATTTGGTTTTGAGCATATCCTCTCCCAACTCCTTCTGATTCATCTCTTATTCTTTTGAGAATTTTAATTGCCCTTACTACATCCTTACTTGTCCTGTACCTAGCAATTATCCCATTTAATTCTCTTAATCTTTGTTCAGCGAAACCAAGGGCCTGAACAAAATTTAATTTTAAATCGATGCCTTCTTCCTTATTCCATTCGGGATTGTCAGGATTCAAAGATTGGAAACCATTAGATGTCATACTAATCATCTGGATTACCTTTGTCAGCCTGTCTCCAGTTAACTGCATAACCATAGTATCGGCGCTGTTTAATATAGCTGATTCTTCTAGAGTGCATTTTGAAGTAATATAATTGCTGGCTTTTTCCTTGTTCCATTCATCACCTTCAAGATAAATTACTCTTCTATCAAGATATTTTCTATGATGCTCAATGACTTTAGAATTGTCAGCAAGTTTTTCAAGATTATCTTTTTGTGCCCGGGATACTTCCCTCTTTTCAACTATCCAGTCACCCAGTTCTCTTGAAAAAAAGTGATTTGCATAAATGGCATGCTGGGGAAGCTCTGATTCTCTTTTGACAATCTCTTGTATGCCTTCTTCATCAATGCCTTCACTCGCCTTCATCAGGGCGGCCTCTACCGCTTCAAAATATCTCTTCGGGAAAAGGCTCATGCCCTGGACAGCCATTTCTAAATCTTCCAGGCCTGTGATGGGATGAGTAGGCATTCCCTTGAGAATTCTGAACAGGGCAAGTTCTCTGGAATTTATTTTGGCCTGCTTTGCCTCTGGCTCTTTATCAGGAGAATGTGATGTTGTGACATATACTCTTTCAGTGTCCTCTAGCTTCACTCTTTCATTTATTAATTTCAGAATTTTTCTGATGTGCCTTCTTGTTTCTTTATCTATCCTTTCGGAATCTCTTCCTATAAAGAAAAATTCTCTTTCTGTGCCCTCATATTCTCCTTGGAGGTTTTCCTTTCTTGAGTGTTCTGCCAGGCTTGAATTCCTTCTATGTACTGCCCTATAACCTCTTCTCAGTATAGCTTCACCAACTTCCCCCGGGATTAATTCTCTGTCTGCCTCGTACCATCTCTCCCAATTTTCAGGAAGATTTACATCTTCAATTGGCTCAACATAGCTTACGCCAATCCATCCTTTTTCTTCAGAGAATAAGAATGCGCCCTCCGTTTCAAGGGCCCATCTTTTTTCAGCATCAGCTGTCCATCTTTGGCCTGCCTCAACAGATCCAGTTTCCTGGGTGATTGCGGGAGTTTCAGTCTTCTGCTCTAAATTCTGCCTCTTTCTCGTAACCTCTCTTGCCTTCTCTGCCCTTACAATCTCAACAGTGTCGTCGTCACTGTCTTTTTTGGTTCTTGTGAAATCAATCTTCTGTATCTCCCCAAAATCTCCGTTGAATTTTTCAAAACTATAATCTTCACCGTCCTGATTCACAATCATAAAGCTGATTCTATCATCAACTTTTGCAGCTTTCAATGCAAAGTACAGCTCTGGCCTTATCTCTGGCGCGACAAAAATAAGCCTGCTCTCATCTTTTTCTCCAAGATATTTCATGAGCTGATGTGAAACGCCAGCCGGATCGTAACCGTTCATTTTTAATTCAATCACAGCTTCCCTTCCCTCGGCATCTATTGCAGTCACGTCTGTTCTTCCGGAATGCAGCGCGTCCTGCCTGCCTACAAACTCCAGCCCCTGCTCGATTGCCTGGATATTTGCCTCAACATAATTTTCAAGCCTTTTCTCTTTTTCATCTCTCCTTGTCCTGTTTTTTCTCATTGCAAGGCTTCTTCTGGCCTGCATTTCCCCTATCTCTGCAAACTTCTCTCTAAGAATCCAGACAGCGTTTTTGTCACCCATCTCTTCAGCCATTTCAAGAACTTCAATCATGTCAGGAGTTGTTCTTCCAGGACCCTTTCCTGCAATCTCCAACACTCTTTCTTCAAGCCTTCTCTGGGCATTCTCATTAACCAAGTTTCCTATAATCTGCCGTGCGTCCATCAAAAATTTGCTTCAATGTACTTTTTAAAGTTATCTTTTTGTAACTCCTATGAAGTTGCGAAATAGAAAGGTTTAAAAGTAATCTCCCTATTTTTTCCGGATGGTAAGAAAAAAATTTTTCAGAGAGAGAACTCCAACCCAAATCAGAAAGCTTGATATCAGGCCGGCTAGCACTGCAAAAGGGCTGGTAGATAGGATATTTGAGCTTGGGCCCACTGAAGCTCTTCTAATCAGGGCTCAGATAATTCCAGGCAGGTTCTATTCTGGAAACGCATCAAGCGCAGAAGCTGCAAGAAAAGCATACAAGCACGGCCATTATATTAATTTGCCTCAAGCGAGAAGTCTCCAGGATGCCATGGAAGAAACAAGGCTTCCTCATGAAATCAGAGCGGAAGCATTTGCAAATCATCTCGAAGGAGAATCAGAGTCTGAAATTCAATCTGTAGGTTATGCATTTAGGCCAGTCCAAGGCAGAGATAGGACAAAAAGATTGGTTCCTTTCGCATGGTTAATGGAAGGGGCAAGAATATTTACATATGCAGTTCAAAGCGCAGGTGGAATAGATGTAAAGCCCTATCCCGATGCAGAAAGGGTTGAAACAGAAGGGGCAAACATAGTTGTTTCCGTTCCGTCAAGAACAGAAAAAAAAGAAAGATACCAAAGCAGGCTGCATTCTGTTCCGGTTATAGATAACAGGGCTAAACATGCCATCTCTTTAGGATTCAATTCAACTTATTCAGAAGGCAAAGTGCCGGAGCATAGCCTCTGGAGTTTTGGATATAAGTTCAAGGGAGACCAGGAGGAAAGTCATTCTTTGATAACTTATCCACACGATGTCGCTGGAATGCTTGGTGTGTCAGCTCATTTTATGGTAAAAATGCAGAATAAAGTTCCATGGGATATGAACCAATTTGCAAAGCCGTCTCAACTGGCAGCAGACTTTTATAGAAAGTTGAGAAACAATGTTCTGATTACAGACCCGTCAATTGAGGGGAAAGACAAGAACAGAAAACTCTACGTCCCTGAAGTTTCAATCATGCTTGCGAGGCTTATAGGTAGGGTGGGAACAGAAGAGTCAATGTTCTGGATGGCAGGCAGAGATCCCAGGCCTGATAGTTATGACTGGAGTATCCCGGGGGAAGATTAAAATGACGCCAGAAAATACAGACTCGGTAGAAAAAGCAAAAAGAGGACTTGCACAATTATTCAGGCACGCTTTTGATGGAAGGGCTTCAGCGTCATTGGTATATGAAGTCGGGGAGAAAATAGGCTCAAGGCTAAATAATCTTTCTGAAGAGCAGATGCCTAAAGAATTGTCAGATGCCTTGGAATTTGTCCACGGCTTGCATGACCAATCAGCAAGAACCTATTACTCTGAACACAGGGAAGATTTCAATTACCACATGAGGCGTCTTTTAGAATAATTATTCTCCTTTTCCATATCTTATCTTCTTATACATTTGCGCGATTTCCCAATGCCTGTGCAAAACTCTTCCCACTTCAGGCACACTCATAGTCCCTTCAGATTCTCTGCCTCCTGTCCTGTAAGTGTCGCTTCCCCTGACAACTTCATGGGTTTTTCCTATCACTCCTTCATCATATAAATTTTTCAGTTTTTTTGCCGAAGAGCCAAGATATTCAGACGGTCCCCAGTATCTGCATAAAGAAGTTCCGTGAGGGAACTCCTCGGGATTATTCGTATCCCTGACTGTTATTTTTCCAAGTTCAACCCACTTTCCAGAACTAACTTTCTTGTTTGCATACGCATGAATTATTTTAGCATCGCTTTCCGGCACTCCTTGGGCAACGGCTTCCTGCACGCTTTTTTCCAGGTCAGATTTTCTTGTTCTTCTCTCATCTGCAACTGCGCTCTCCCAAAGTAGGATGCCTCCAATTAATATTATTATCCCTCCGATGAATCCTCCACCTCTTATAAGATACCCAAGGTTGCTTCCTGTCGAGCCAGAGATAGCAAGTCCAGTAAGAAATATTCCTGAATTCAATACAAGAGCCACTCCAAGAAATACAAGCGCAATTCCTGTGATTCTAAATCCGTTTCTCATAATTGGTTAAGGGGCAGCCTGTTTAATAGCTTTTTCATTCTATATATCCGCCCTTCTGCAGGTTCCAAAGCTCCCTGTAAGTTCCTTTCTGTTTTATCAAATCTTTATGCTTTCCTGCCTGCACTATTCTTCCTTTTTCCATTACTATTATTTTATCGGCCTTCATGACAGTGGATAATCTGTGGGCGATAATTATGCTTGTCCTTCCCTGCATTAGTTTTTCAAGGTCTTTCTGGATTTCATATTCCGTCTTGGAATCCAGGGAAGAGGTTGCCTCATCTAAAACAAGTATCTTTTTGTTTGCCAGTATCGCTCTGGCAATAGAAACTCTCTGCTTTTCTCCTCCGGACAGCTTTACCCCTCTTTCTCCTACAATAGTGTTTTCTCCTTTTGGAAAATCTTTTATCATCCTATCAAGCTGTGCGAACCTGATAGCTGCTCTCACTTCTTCCTTGCTCGCTCTCGGATTTGAGAAAGCGATGTTATTGTAGATAGTATCGTCAAACAATATTGCTTCCTGCGGCACAACACTTAACTCTCCTCTTAAAGACTCCTGCTTAAAGTCTCTGATATCTTTATCGTCAATTCTTATATTCCCTGAATCAACATCATACAGCCTGTAAAGAAGCTTCACTATAGTGGTCTTTCCGCTTCCCGAATGCCCTACAAGTGCAACTTTCTCCCCACTTTTTATCTTGAGATTGAAATCCTTGAGTAGCCCTCTTTTTCCGTAATTGAATGAAACATTTTTGAATTCAACTTCTCCTCTTCTTATCCTGATTTCTTCGGCTCCCTGCTTATCTTTTATCTCATTCTCAACTTTTATGTACTGGAATAATGATTCAAAATCAGCCATTGAGAGGTAGAATCCTTTCATTCCGTGGACAAGGCCGTACAACGGGCCAAATAAAGTGGAATACGAAGTATATATGAAAACAATGGTCCCTATACTTATCTCCCCCTGCAGAAGCCTCAATATAGGGAACATTATCAGCAGCAGGGTGCCAATAGCAAGGATGAATGTCTGCCCGGAATCAAACCATCTGTAATACCCCCAGTTCCACAATGCTTTTCTTCTTGTCCTGTCGCTAAGGCTGTCGTATTTCCTGGTTATGGCTCTCTCTTTTCCAAAGTATTTGATAGAGTCTATATTTGTGAAGATATCACTTATGTTTGCCTTTTCAAGATCTTCAGAATTGTTGTATGCAATGCTGGATTTCTTTTGTGCTTCCTGTATCCATAAGCTATATCCTATGAATACTATGGCAATCCCTGAAACGACAAATCCTGTGGCTATATCAAAGTAGAAAAGAGAAGCGCCAACAAGAATGAACTGAAAGATTAATGGAAATGTATTGAACACCATAAAGTCAGTCATCTTCTCTATAGCATTTGCCCCTCTCGTCATCCTCGCTATAAGTGACCCGGTCTTATGGGTGGTGTGGAACTTATGGGAAAGGTGGAGAACATGGTTAAAGAATTTTCTTTTAAGATCTATTATCAGAGAGGAATCAAGCCTGTTTACTGCATCTATCCTGTGCCAGGTGGATACAGACCTGATAAGGATTATTCCTATATATGCCCAGGTTAAGCTTACAAGTATCCCAATGAATGCCTCTTTTGTCAAGCCGGAGTTAATAAAATCAGTCCCTCTATCCACAACAACCTTGAAGATAAATTTATCAGCAACATGGGTTGTAGAGCTGACCAGGACAAGAAGAACAGCGAAGAACATAGTCCCCTTATATTTTCTCGCTATTTCCCAGTATACCTTTAAGTTATACCTGAAATTTATTTTTTCAGCCTTTCTTATTTTTACCATACACCCTCTTCTAAATGTTTATATACAAAAACCCCTATTAAATTTATGCCAAATCCCGAAATAAGGGCTTCAATGGAATCCGAGCTGTCATGCAAGTGTCTTGCTTCGGATGAGAATGAAGATGAGGAAGATTAATAACTCTCGTCAGCCTATTTGAGTTTCTGAAAATTAAGTTTTGTCCTACACGGAAGTTTTGCTTTCACCATATTCAATGCTTCTCTTGCAGCCTTTACGTCTGCCTCATTTTCAAGACTGACAAGAAAGACATCTTTTCCGGGAGGAACCATGGCCGCTCTTCCTTCAACAACTCCGAAAGAATGGCTCATTCCGGTAGATAATCTGTCAGCTCCAGCTCCTGCCGCAGTTTTATTATTTCTTAGCAGGTGATGTGGAAAAATCCTGACTTCAAAATAATATCTTCCGGGAAGTTTTTTGTCAAGTGTCTTGTTCACAAGCTGTCTGCAGGATTCAAGGGCATTATCCCTTATCTGTGACCTCTCAGCCGAAAGCAATCTTAACTCATATTTGTACTTACCTGCATTGTAAGCCTGTAGGTTTCCCATATTATACTTAACTATCTTATTATGAGGAATAACTTTTATGTAGCTCTTCTTCTGGACCTTTGCCTTCCTTGTGTAAGGCCTTGCCTTCTTTTTTGAATATGAAGATGCTTTTCTTAATGACGCCATTTTACTTTACCTCCACCTCTGTGGTGACTGCCTGTCCTGGCAATCCACGCTCAAAAATAGCCCTCACAAGCCCCTTGTTTCCGTGAGCATCTGATATCTTTCCTCTGATTTCCTTGTTTCCCGGAGACTTCCAGATAACTTCCTTGCCTTTCATTTTTTTGGCTTCTTCTCTGTCTTTAAGCCCAATGTCAAGAAGATAATGCCTCTCATGTATGACATGCCTTCCTCTTCTGAACTGAACAACGATACCTTTCATGCCTATCATCAGAAAAACGGGTTTTTAAAGTTTCTTACGTCCTTTCAGGTATAGTTGATATCAAGCGGGCCGTCCCAGCTCAAGTAGCGTGAAGTTACAACGTAACCTCTTCCTGGAGCTTCAAGGTAGGGCTTGATTCTTAAGGAACAATCATCTGCTTCACAAGCCCTTATAATTGTCAGGCTTTCAAAATTCTGCCCGTTAAGAAAATCCCCTCTGAAGTCTGTTCTTATAACCGGGATTTCCGCTTCTTTACAGTACTTTCTGATTTGACGGGTATTTCTGTCAATAAGTACAGTTCCAAGATCTCTTAGGCCTCCCGCATGCTTGAGGAACAATAAGATTTTCCTTTTTGTTGCCGGATTATTATCATAAGAGCTTATAATCAAGGCAGTTTTTCTTTTATCGGCCATAAAATTCAAGAACTCTTCCCATTTAATAATGTTCTTACATAACGATGCTGTAATCACCAAACTCTTTTTTCAAAACTTCAAGCGTTTCAGAATTCAGTTTTGCCTTTGTCCTGTCCTTTGTCTTTGAGATTGCCTCTTCAAGTTCTTTTTTATTGCTTTCAGCAATCTTTTTTCCTGAAATCTTCCTTATTTCCCTATCAACTACAAATTCCCCTGAATCTGTAAGGACAATCTCTGCTTTCTTTTCCCCTTCCTTTCCGTAAATTACCTGTACGACTCCTTTCTCAAGAGCAACAAGCTCCTTTCTCTGGTTATATTCAGTAAGCTTATTCATCAGATCAACAGCATCCCTGCTTAGCCTATGGATGTCGCTCGAAGTGACCTTCTTGTTCTTTGCTTTCTTCTTGGCTTCCAGAACGTTTCTCAGGATTCCAATCATTCTGCTTTCAACTCTTCCTTTCTTAACAAGCTCTTTTTCAAAATCTTTCACAAGCATTTCCTGGCTCTTGTTTCCAAATGTATTTTTCAGTAGGCTGAATATTTCAGTATGTATTTTTTCAGCCTCGTGTTCTCTCAAATTAAGCTCAAGCTTTTCTCTTATCTTCTTTATGTTACCCATGTATTCTTCAAAGCTTTTGTAAATATCATCAACTCCTTTTCCGGATATTTCTTTCATTTTCCCATGCTCATAATCTTTCCAAAGTTTCATCGTCCTGTCCAGGAAATTCCAGTCTTTCATACCCATTACTTTTTCTTTCTCAACAAGAACCTCTTTAACTTCAGCGGCAAGAACTTTTGGAACTGGAGGAGCTCTTCCTGCCAGCATCAGTAAAGCCTGTGTTGGTGTGACAACCCCCCAGAATATGTCAACAAAACTATCCATTAATCTTCTCTTGAAAAGAGACTCCGTTCTGTCACCCTCTTTCATGAACATATCAACAGCTTCAGGACTTGGCTTAATCTTTCCCATCTTAAGAAGAAGCTTCCAGGGAAGGAACGTTCCTCTGTCGTACAATGGAATTCCGTCTCTTATGAAAGTGAACATTACGGGATGCGCATCTTTAACATTATTCCAGAAATCTGTCAGCAAGTAGACCTGCACATTCAGAGGATTTTTGACTCCGGCAAGAGCAGTTGCCTCTCTTATATAATCATAAATAATTCCCCTAAGCTTCTCAAGCAATTGCAATCGCGGCATTCTTTTTACATCAGTGTCATCTATTATTACAATTGTGTCAACGTCAGAATCCTTGCCTGAAGTCCCTGTAACAAGGCTTCCCCCAATAACATATGATGCAACATACTTTTCAAATTTCCTCAAAACAAGAGTCTTGTGTATTGTCGCCAGTCTAACAGATCCGAGAAGCCCGGAATCGTGAAGAGGCATACTTCTTCCAACTGCATCTAAAAATTCGTACTTGCTGTCCAATCCATAATTCCATATATCAACAGGAGTCTTTATGTGGACCCAGAGTTCCTGCTTGCTCTCACTCACAAATTTAACAATTTCAGGCTTTATCTTCTTTGGGATATCCTTAAAATTGTCTTCGGGGATGATGAGCATTAAATGCAGCGGCTTTCTCGCAATTTCCTCTGGAAGCAGACCTTCATCCTCCTCAAAGAATTTGAATGAATCCGCGGGAAGGACACTTAGCGCTATTGTGAATGGAAATTTTTTAATTACTTTTTTCTTGAACTCCTCAAGCTTCCCCTTGATTTTTTCAATTTCCTTGAGATTTTCGTCGGCGCCATTTGCAGATTTATTTTGCATATGGGGGTCGTATTTTATCGGAGAACTAATGTGCCCTGTCAGCGTATCCTTGCTTTCATTCATTTTCTGATTAACCTTTATTCCTATTTAAAACTTCTTCCTTAGCAGCCTTTAAATCTTAGCATAGTATAATTTATAATCTTGCCAGTCCATAATAAAATATGAAGGAGAATTTTGAGAGAAAATATCTTCCGGAGTTTGTTTATGGAGGAATAGATGGCGCGGTGACAACTCTAGCCGTCATCGCAGGCGCGATGGGAGCTTCCTTATCTGCAGGCATTGTTATTATCTTTGGCTTTGCAAATCTTCTGGCTGACGGTTTTTCAATGGCCATCTCGAATTATCTTTCAGTAAAGTCACAGGTTGAGCTGCACAGATATCACAAGGATTCCCCAGAATACAAGAAAGAAGCAAGGCATCCTTTCAAGACAGGACTTGCAACTTTTATTTCTTTCATAATAATAGGATTCATCCCTCTGATGTCATTTGTCCTGGCATTTTTCATGCCTTCTATTAATGAATATAAAATAGCAATCTCCATAATTCTTACAGCTCTCGCTTTCCTGTTTGTCGGCGGAATGAAAGGCCGCATTGTCAAAAAGCCGATAGCCCATTCAGCAATAGAAACCCTTCTGATAGGAGGAATCGCAGCGGCCCTTGCATTTATTGTAGGATATATCTTAAGGGGCCTCGCAGGATAATTTTATAAACGAGTCATTGATTTGAATTTTTATGGTAAAAGCAGACTTAAGAAATTATCCTCATTTTTATAGCCCACGAGATAAAAATAATGTCCCCTCATTAAATGAAATAGTAAAAAATTGGATGGGTAGATTGGACATAGTTTCCTTGACCGCCTGCCACACAGAAACATCTGGAATAGATCATAGGTTTTTTGATTATATGAGTCAGTTGGTAAGTCTTTCAGAATATTCTGTAAATCGTTCTAAGGGCTCAGGTTTTGTTGAGATAACAGGCAAAGTTCCTGGAATGTATGGAAAATCAAATTTAGTAATCTTAAACTCACAGCAGATAAGGACACTGGAAAGAGATAACACAAATGTAGATATTAATGTAATAGGTGTTGAAGAAATAATAATGCCGGGAAGAGATACAAGAGAAACACTAAGAAGAGCAATTGATTTGAACGGAATTGTCCTTCTTTCTAATGTAGGAGATAAAACCGGAGCAACTCCCAAATCTGCTTTCAGACTTTATGAAGATGGCCTTGTGCATGGAATAGAAGTCTCCTCATACGTTTCTCCGATAGAAGTGAAGAAAATTTTAGATACTCCTATAAAAGATGCCCCAATAATTACGGTGACAGGAGGCCACAATTACAAAAGGGCAGGAACTTCAAATATTTCATGGACAGATTCTACAGAAAATAGGTTCAGCATAGATTCTCTTAAGAGAAGAATTTCAGAAGGAGAATTTAAGCCCCATTACGGCCATATAAGCAGAGGGCAAAGATTATTAGATAGGGACATTCATATCTACTTATCAGTTCCAGGGCATCTTGCAGATCCAAAAAGAAGAGGGGCAATAATGAGGGCACTTTTTCCGAAAAGAAAAGGTAATTAAAGCGCATCTTATTTATCTTCAAATAAAAAGGAGTTGAAAATGCCGCAAGCAGTCACACACATACTTGTTCCAATTTTAATAGTTGCATTATTCAGGGATTTTTATCTAAGGAATAAAGACAAAAAACATTTCCCTCTGCACTATGTTCTTTTTGCAGGTCTTGGCGGAGTGCTTCCAGATATAGACATACCTATCTCTTTCATCCTTGCATTTATCGGTTCTGATAACTGGAATATACATAAGACCTTTACACATTCACTATTTTTCCCGTTGGTATTTTTCATACTCTTCTTATTTTTTATGCACACCCATTCAAAAGCAAAAATATGCAATCTTGGCAGGCACAGATTAAAGCTAAGCATAATCTTTCTCATGTCGTCTATAGGCATATTGTTCCATATACTTCTGGACTCAATATTCGGGGAATCTGCTTTCTTTTTTTATCCATTGTCAATGGCTAATTATGGGATAGATATCTTAAGTTTTCTTCCTCAGTCGGTGATTCCATGGGCAATACCAACTCTCGATGGAATACTCCTGGTCATTTGGATAGTCTACTTGGAATTAAAGCATAAGATTTCAGACTTCATCTGATGGAAAATCGATTTATAGACCTCCAGAAAGAAGATGACAATTACTTAATCTGCGAATCCTGCGGAGCGAAGATGATAGAAAGAACATGCAAGCTAAAATGTGAAAGGTGTGGATACTTCAGGAGCTGCTCTGATTTATTTTGATAAGGTTTTTATAATTAATTCATCTTTTATTAAGTGAAAAAACCTGATTTTGGATTTACGGAAGAAGAGTTGAGAATACTAAGAAAACTAAGGACTCCTGTAAAAGTTCAGGACTTTGTTAATTCTCTGGAAGAAAACTTTGAAAAAAACGGAGAGACTTGCATGTCCCCAAGAAAAGTTTTAAGGGAGAGAAAAGCGCACTGCGTTGAGGGTGCACTTCTCGCATCAGTAGCTTTAAGATTGCAGGGACATAAGCCGCTTATAGTTGACCTTAATTCAGCTCCCGGAGACGATGATCATGTCCTCGCAGTATTCAGGAAAGCAGGGAAATGGGGGGCAATAACAAAAACAAATCACGCTGTCTTAAGGTACAGAGAGCCCATTTACAGGGATATCAGGGAACTTGCCATATCTTTTTTCCATGAGTACTTTCTCAATTCAAATGGAAAGAAAACATTACGCTCTTTCTCAATGCCGATAGACTTAAGCAGATTTGACAGGCAAAACTGGATGACTTCTGAAAAAAATTTATGGTTCATAACAGACCATCTTGCAGGAGCAAAGCACATAAATCTGTTAAGCAGGAAAGCAATCCGTGGATTAAGGCCGGCAGATCCTATAGAGATAGAAGCCGGAAAGTTAGTGGAATACAGAGAATGAATGGCCCCGAAGAGAATCGAACTCCTGACTACTCGGTGTAAACGAGTCGTTTTGCCACTAGACTACGGGGCCTTTAATCTTAGACAATCCAGTGGTTTTTAAGTTTAATCTTTCCAATCCTCCTCAACAACAATTTTAAATAACCCCCTCATTATAAAATTATCATGCGGTATTAGTTTAGTGGTAGAACGTTAGGTTGCCAATCTGGAGGCGGGGGTTCGATTCCCCCATACCGCATTCAATTCCTGCCTGCCTTTGCAATCTGTCTTTCCGCGAATCTGCTTTCAATGTAATTATCTATATACTGGTCTCTTGTCATCTCTCCTCTTTGTTCAGGACTTTTAGAATCATATTCATCTCCCCCGACATGTCTCCATAAGTCATAAATTTTTCTCCCTACTGCACTTTCTATTGTCCTCGCATCTGTTTCCATATGTCAAGTTCATAGTCGTCATTTAAATAATTTATTAAAGAAAATTCTCTATTATCAATCCATCCCAGCATAGGGATTCATCCCACCCTTTGGTCCTTTATTACTGCCTGAAGAGACAAGCACATCATCAATTCTTAGTATCATTATGGCAACTTCCGATGCAGAGCTGATTGCCTGTGTTTTCACTTTCAGGGGTTCAACAATCCCTGCCGCAAAGCAGTCTTCAATCTTGTTATTGAATAGATTTATTCCGTCTCTCATCATTCCAGATTCATGCCTCTTTTTTAATTCAGTAAGTATGTCTATAGGGTCCAGGCCGGCATTTTCAGCAAGAGTTTCAGGAATGAACTCAAGGGCATCTGCAAAAACTTCTACCGCAAGCTGCTCCCTTCCCCCAAGTGTTCTGGAATACTGCCTTAATCTTTTTGATAATTCGATTTCAACGGCTCCTCCACCGGCAACAACTTTTTTGCTTTTAACTGCAGCAATCACATCTCCAATCCCATCTTTTACAGCCCTCTCAATCTCATCAACAACATGTACTGTACTCCCCTTGACAAGAATAGTGACTGCCTTTGGATTTTCACAGTCCTTTACATAAACCATTCCGTCATCCCCTTTTCTTATCTCCTCAACAATCCCTGCCTTCCCAAAATTTTCCTCAGACACTTCCCCCATGTTTGAAACTATTTTTCCTCCTGTTGCCCTTACAAGCTTGTCCATATCACTCTTAGCAATCCTTCTGCAGGCCATGATACCTGCCTTCGCAAGATAATATTGTGCAACATCATCTATTCCCTTCTGACAGAAAACAACATTTGCCCCAGAGCCAATCAGCCTGCTTGTTATCTCCTTCAAGTATCTCTCTTCGGATTCAATAAAGCTCTGCAATTGTTCCGGCGAAGAGACAGAGATTCTTGCTTCAGTTTCAGGACTCTTCAACTCCAACGGAAAGTCTACCAGGGCAATTTTAGCTCCCTTGATTTTTTTCGGCATTGATTCATTCGCCACCTCCTTGTCAAGGACAATACCCTGTATAAGCTCGCTATTCCCGATTTCGTCCCCCTTCAGCTTTTCAATTTTTATATCACCAATATCAACCTCACTCCCAGAAGAGACCTGGTCAATCGCTCTTACTATTAAATCTCCAAGTTTTTCCCTGTTTCCTTCAGCGCCTTTTCCGGTCATAGCAGTCATGGCTATTTTTCTCAAAGTTTCTCTTTCATTAACATCAATTCCTATCTCCTTCAAAATTTCCTTTGATTTTTCAGCAGCCAGCCTGTAACCTTTTGCTATTACTGTAGGATGGATTTTCTTATCAAGCAGAGCTTCGGCATTTTCCAGAAGTTTTCCTGCAAGCATCGCAACAGTAGTTGTTCCGTCTCCGACTTCTGCCTCTTGTGTCTTTGCAATTTCCACTACCATTTTTGCAGCAGGATGATCTATTTCCATCTCTTCCAAAATAGTGACCCCATCATTCGTGACCACAATGTTCCCTGTAGAATCAACAAGCATCTTATCCATGCCTTTAGGTCCTAAAGTGGATTTTACAACCTCGGCTATCACTCTTGCAGCAAGGATATTGTTTCTCTGCGCATCTTTGCCGAAAGTTCTTTGGACATTTTCAGGAAGAACATAGATTGGCTGTTTGTCGCTCATTCCAATCATCCTCAAACTGCCCTTTTAAGAATTGCTAAACTCCAGCACAACTATGCTACGATATAAATGCTTTAAATACCAAACCTCTAAGATAAATCATGTTAAAAAGGATCGCTGTAGGCGATGTAATGACGCGGCATTTTGCTTCTGTTTCCCCTGAAACCAATCTTCTCAAATGCTCAAAAGAGTTTGTTAGACAGAGGTTAAACAGCCTTGTCATTGTAAATGGGAGGAAGCTCGTAGGAATACTGACGCAAAGGGACGTCCTGTGGGCGCTGACAAAGAAACCTGGCCTGGATTTAAGAAAGGTCAAGGCAATTGATGTTGCGACAAAAAAAGTCGCAGTAATCAAGCCATCAGCAGACATAAGGGAAGCACTTGAAAAGATGAAAAGATACGGCTTCAGAAGGCTTCCGGTTATATCGAGGGGGCAGATAGTAGGGGTTTTAACTCTGAAGGACATACTTGCAATAGAGCCCGCGTTTTACAGCAATCTCGGCAGTTTAGTGGATATAAGAGAGGAGTCTGAAAAGCTGAAAAAAGCAAGAGAAGAAGACACATTTACAGATGGATTCTGCGAAGAATGTAATACCTATTCAGACCTCCTTAAAGTTGAAGGCCGATTTCTCTGTGAGGCTTGCAGGGAAGAACTGTATTAGTAAGAGAAGATTTAAATACAATTTTCTCATAATTTAAGCAGGAAAAGAGGAAAATTTATGGTAGAAAAAGAAACAATCTTGAAGGAAATTTTCAAGCACAAAGGAATTGGCGATTTCAAGGACTTCTACAACTTTATGTATTCCTGGCTTAAAGATGAGGGCTTTGTCATAACAGAAAAATTATATTCAGAGAAACTTGCAGGCGACTCAAAGGACATTGAAGTGAAATGGGAGGCAAAAAGGGAGCTCACAGATTACTTCAGAGCGCATATAGAAATGGTCTCAAAGGTCAGGGGACTCAAGGATATAGAGATAGAAGTTGACGGAAAAAGAAAAAAAACTCAGGAATTCAGGGAGATTGAGATAACTATAAAAGGGGTTTTAGAAAAAGATTATAACAGCAGGTGGGAAAAATCCGCGATTCAGAAATTCTTAAAGGAAGTCTATCATAAGTATGTAATCCCATCAAGGACTGATGAAATGATGGCTGTTGTAATGGAATTTGTTCAGAATCTAAAAGAGGATATGAAAGCATTCTTTGACTTATTGGGAAAAAGATAAATCAGACTACATATATTTTTATATAATGACTCTTACTCGCTTTTTCATGAAAAAACTGATATTCCTCCCGCTGATTTTTGCTCTTCTTCTGTCTGTTGCTTCAGCAATAAATATCTCGGTCCAGGAAGTGCCAATGACTGATGTCATTATAAAGGAAGTTGAGGAGTCTGCTATCTTTGATTTGACAATAGAAAACCTTGGCCCTGCTGACTCATTTCAGATATACAGTTTTGTGGGAGTCGACATAAAGCCTTCTGAAAAATTCAGGATAGGCGCAGGAGAGTCGCAGACAATCAGGATTCAGGCAACACCTTCCGAATCAATAAGGAAAAACTACAGGGACTGGTTTTTATTTGAGTACAGGATTGCAGGCATGGACCCCGGAACCTACAAGGACAAGCTGAAAATAAAGCTGATTCCTCTAGAAGAGGCACTTGATATTGGAGAAGTCATAGTTTTCCCTGACAAGGATGAGGCCGTGATAACTGTCATAAACAATGAGGACAAGCAGATGGATAATCTAATCCTGAGGTTTGATTCAGATTTTTTTGAATATTCAGAGGCATTTTCACTTTCTCCCTTTCAATCAAGGAATATAACTGTGCAGATAAGTAAGAATATCCAGTCACTTAGCGCAGGCGAATACGAGTTAAATACAGAAGTCGAATATAAGGGAGCAAGTGCTGAAGTAGAGTCAAGGATAAATTATCTTGAGCACGGAGGAATTTTAACGACGAGAGATTCAGAAGGATTCATTGTTGTAAAGACAGAACTTACAAAGGAAAATGTCGGGAACGTGCCTTCAGTCGCTGAAATAAAAGAGTCCAAGAATATAGTTAGCAGACTTTTCACAACATTCACCACAATCCCAACAAGCGTTGAGAGAAAGGGATTTTTTGTTGAATATTCATGGCAGGAGGAACTTCAGCCCGGAGAATCGCTAGCAGTCACAATGAGGACAAACTACACTTTCCCCTTCATCCTTTTAATCCTTATAATAATAGCTATCGCATGGGTGAGAATAAAGACACAAACAGACCTCGTACTGAAAAAGAGAGTCCAGTTCGTCAGGACAAAAGGCGGGGAGTTTGCCCTTAGAATAAGATTGAAGGCCAAGGCAAGAAAGAACCTTCAGGATGTGAAGATAATAGACCACATTCCCGGAACGACCAAGCTTCATGCGAAAACAATGTTCCCTCCTGCAACAAGCGTAGATGAAAAAACACGCAGGATTCATTGGAACCTTCCATCGATGAGAAAAGGCGAGGAAAGGACATTCTCATATGTAATTTACTCAAATATAAGCATAGTCGGCTCATTCGAGCTTCCTTTGGCACATGCGTCCTACAAGTCAGAAGACAAGCAGAAGTTTGTCTCATCCAACCAGACGAGTTTTGCTGCTGAAGGGAACTAAAGTTCACCAGGGAAATTTATCTTGTTTAAACCAGAACAGACCTGTTTCTTTTAAGGTTATGATTCTTCGGTAAATATTATTCGCTGCCTCCTCGGGGGTCAAATCTGCATTCTGCCCGCCCATATCTGTCTTAACCCAGCCCGGATGGATTGAAGCAACAAGGATATTTTTACTTTCCAGCCTGCGCGCCAAAGTTTTTGTATACATATTAAGTGCTGCCTTAGAAATTTTATAATCTGGATAATATACATTGCTCTTGCGATTAAGGGAGCCTGCGCTGGAAGAGATATTAATTATTTTTCCAGGCCTATTGATGTAAGGAATTAATTTTTCAGTCAAATGAACTACCCAACCGCCCCAAGGGTTTGCCTGAGGGCAAATCCGCCTGATGGCGGAGCGGGGTATCAAATAAAGTCGGCGAGACGGAGCTGACCCTTTGCGCCACCTTGCTCTTCAACATACTTCTTGATTTTTTCCAATCCGCCATGATCGCTTACGGTGTCGATGTGACCACCATCGCTCCAGAATTCTCCTCCCCACAATTCTCGCTTGATCTCGCGAAACCTTT
>Ga0210044_10001108_pt1 | contig 41035 bp, 35 predicted proteins | sample CryGey13umfilter_2_FD_183959 | JGI IMG/M metagenome (GOLD analysis project Ga0210044, IMG submission 183959) | Groundwater microbial communities from aquifer in Utah, USA - Crystal Geyser 4/9/14 3 um filter (SPAdes) (version 2) | ecosystem: Environmental > Aquatic > Deep subsurface >... | reverse complement strand
GGGCGACGGCGGCGGGGAAGTTGATGTACCACTGCTCGCTGGTCTTGCGCTGGATGAGTTGAACCTTGGTGGGAACTCCCATGACGGGCCTCCTTTTGTGGTCTAGTCAAATAACTAGACACAAAAATGAAGGAAAGTCGAGCGGAAAATGCTCGACTGAAGAATTTGATCAGATTTTTCTAGTCAAAGGCCAAACACGAGAGACCCGGATGGTTTCCCATCCGGGTCCGGGTGGCTGAACCACCAATCAAAAACGAGCTTACCGGAACAGAGCCTTGACGGCACCGAAGCTGGCATCCTCGTTGTCGACGACCATGCACGCAGGCGCGTTGATCTGCGCCGCAACGCCACCGTTGGTGGAAGTCCCAACGGACATGATCGTGAAGTCCTCCCGCACGACCTTGGGCAGGCCGTTGAGGGGCGGGCTTTCCGGGCTGGCCGGATTCAGGAAGATATCCAGCGCACCGTCCAGAACGAAGACGTCCACGGTCGCCATGACCGTCGCCGGGGATGTCGGGACCGGCACGGAGAAACCAACGATGATGCTGGGAGCAACACCCACGTTGATATTGGCGACCGGGAAAGTCACCGTGAACGCGGAGTTCGTACCGGCCGGCTTATCGAGAGAGCACTCGAAACCGCGAACGGAGGGGATGGTCGGGTTGGTGAGAAGCACGTACATATTGACATGGCTGATGAAGGCCGCGGTCGTGCAGACCGTTTCCCCGGCAGTGTCGAAGTACAGGCCCAGCATGTCCGGATCGGGATCCAGACCGGCGAAAGCCGTGGTGGCGAGGAGGCTCAGCAGAGCCAAAACTACCAATTTCTTCATGTTGTCAATCCTCCAGTGATGCAGGCAGCAAGGTGTTTCAAGGCACTGGGCGAACGAGGTTGCGAACCATGCCCCACCCTGCAAATGGGGCCATGGAGTTTTGAACACCGGATCGGAAAGCCACAGCTTTCCCGGAATCCAAGCACCCAGTTCATTTCGAGGTCGAGGTGGATCCGGATAACCGGATCCACCTCACAACCATCGACTAGGGGCAAGCGGAGCCGACACCAGCAGCCAGCAGGGCCACGTCGGACAACGCGACCAAGCCGTCAGCGTTGAAGTCAGCGCCGTAGCTGTAGGAACCGTAGAAGGTGCTCGAGAAGATGGAGACGTCGGACAGTTCAACGGTACCGTTGCCGTTGATGTCCGGGCTGTTCATCTGCAGAGCAACTCCACCGCTGGTCAGGGCCGCACCGGCAACCAGAACCTCGGTGTTGGCAGCAGCCCAACCACCGGCATTCATGGCGAACGAGAACGTGGTCTGACCGAAAGCATCGGTGTTCCCATCAGCGCTGGCGCCACCCACGCACGGAACCATCGCCTGGCCGAGACCATCGTCACAAGCCAGGGTCAGATCTTCGAAGGGGTAGTTCACGATGTTGGCGCCGAGACCGTCTTTGAGCGTGACGGTGATCGTGCCGTCAACCTGACCGCCCCCACCGAGGATGTAGGCGGCCGTAAAGGCATTGCCGCCACCATCAGGAAGGTTGTACAGGGACAATGTCTGTCCCGGAGTGGCACTGACCGCAGTAGACAACCCAAGATCGGGCACATTTGCGGCGGCCATTGACGCGACACAGACAACGAGGGCAACCATAAGGACACCCATGAGTTTCCTAAGAACCATTAGGACACCTCCAAAAAAGGCACTTACTAGCGAGGGTGGCTAACCCAGGCGAACAATGACAACTGCGTTGAGCTCTCCTTCCCACTCACATGTCCATCACTTGACGAATAAAGGTTACCATAGCTCAGGTTGCGATGCAACACCTAATTTGCAGAGGACACCGGGAATTTTTGGGAAAGGGCCTGAATATTCCCATTCGATGCGGCCGGGCAACCGTATAATTTCAATAATAATGAACCGCTAAGATAGGAAATTTTCAGGGTGGTGGGCGAAACAGGACTCGAACCTGTGACTTCCTGCTTGTAAGGCAGGCGCTCTAGCCAACTGAACTATTCGCCCCCCTGGCCCTGAAAAGATCGCCAGAGGAAGGCCGGCAGCAACAGGCAATAGCCGCCAACCAGCAACAAGGGCCCCAGAGACAGGTGCCGGGCAGCCAGGGCGACATATCCTCCGATGATGCAGGCCGCGGCCAACAGGGGTAATCCGATGCTGCTTTTCGAGGCCATGGGCCACCTCCGGGTTCTTGGGATGCCGCAATTGTGGCGTGGTCAACAGTAATGCCGGCCCCCGGTTCCGTCAACGCAGCAGAAATGCCGTCAGCGCTCGGGAGCCGCACGCCTTTCCCGGTCCCTGACGGCCCGGAACCGGGCCACCGCCCGGGCGTGTTCGGCCGCGGTGTTGGAAAAAACGTGTCCCAGACCACCGTCGGAAACGAAGAACAGGGCGCGACAGCTGGTATCGGGATGGCCGGCCGCCTCCAGGGAGGCCGGCCCCGGCCCGCCAATGGGTCCGGGGGGCAGTCCGCCGAACCGATAGGTGTTGTAGGGAGAATCCACCTCCAGGTCCCGGTGGAACAACCGGGTCCCCTTGCGGCCCAGGACGTACGCCACCGTGGGGTCGGCCTCAAGCCTCCAACCCCGCTGCAGACGATTCCGGTACACGGCCGCGATCAAAGGCCGCTCGTCGTCCAGCCGGGCCTCCGCCTCCACGATGGACGCAAGAGTCAGGAGTTGGTGCGGGTCCAGGGGCTGCGCCGAAGCGGGCGCCGGTCGGCGGCGGACCTCGACCAGGCGCCCCAATTGCGTTCGCACCAGATGGTCTGCGGCCTCGGCCGCTCCCATGCCCTCGGCAAACAGGTAGGTGTCCGGCGCCAGATAGCCCTCGCACAGGTGCAAGGGGGCCGCGCGGTCCGCCGCCCCCGCTTGCAGAACCTGATCGCAGTCCTGGAGCGAGCGGAAGCCGGACCAGGTGGAATCGGCCGCCAGGGCGTGGACCGCCGCATCGGCCGCCGCAAGGAACTTCGCGGCGGGGAATCCCAGGCGAGCTTCCAGTTCCGCCGCCATTTCCCCGGCATTCCAGCCTTCAAGGAGGGTTACCCGCACCGGAACGGTCCTTCCTGCGGTCAGCAGCGCCGTCAGGGTCCGGGGCGAAGCACCGGGGGGCAGATCGTAAAGGCCGGCCTTGAGGCGAGGGCCGTCGCCCAGCAAACGGACCATGATCGTCAGCAGCCTGGGATGGGCCAGCAGCCCGTGTGCGGCCAGCGAATCTGCTGCGGCGGACCAGGAAACGCCGTGGGGTATGCGCACGGGAACGAGCCCTTGACCGGCTGGATCCATTGGGCCGGGTCCGGTCCACATGCGCCACACGATCGCCAGCACCAGCAACCCGGCCACCATGCCGGCGCCGACGGCCCGCACCAGGATTTTCATGGGGTGTCTTCCCGATCGCGGGTCTCCCCCGCCGAGGATGCCAGACGGTCCAGATAGCTCTGCAGGATGATCGCCGCGGCCACCGAATCCCGGTCTTCCTTGCGCGGCCTGGCGCGCCCCCGCAGCCAGCGGTCGGCTTCAGCGCTGGAGTACCGCTCGTCCCAGAGCACGACCGCCGTTTCGAATTGCTTTTCCAGCTTGCCCGCGAAGCCCCGGGCGGCTTTGGCCATATCCCCTTCGCGCCCGTCGGCGGTCAACGGCAAACCGACCACCAGGCAGGTCACCTCGCGCTCGCGGATCAGGGTGGCGACGTGCCCGAAGATGGATCCGTCGCGTCCTTCGACATGGGTCGTCACGGGGAAGGCAAGGGTGGATTCTGCGTCGCACGCGGCGATGCCGATTCGACGCAGGCCGTAGTCGAATCCCAGGCAGGCCGGCATGACGTTCAGGAATCCCCGCCCGCAGGGTCCTCAGCGGATTCCGCGGCGGGTTTCATGAGCTTGGTCAGGCGAATCATGAACCGGCCGTCGGGATGGCGACCGAAGAGAACGGTGTCGCAGAATTCGCGCATGATGAGGATTCCCCGGCCGCGCTGGCGCATCAGGTCTTCGGATGGGCGCCACCCTTCGAAGTCGAAGCCCGGACCCTCATCCAGCACGGTCACCGTGACGGATTCCTCTTCGATCTCGAAAATGACTTCGATGGTCTTCTGGTCGGACAGGGCGTTGCCGTGCTCCATGGCGTTGGTGCAGGCCTCGATGACGGCGGAGCCCAGGTCTTCAAGGCCCCGTGTGCAACACTCCATGTCGCCGCCGATTTCCAGCAGTACCGCGTCGGGAACCCCCAGAAACTGCAAATCGGTCGGGAGGCTCAGGCTGATCCGGTTCACGTGCGGCCTTCCGGTTGATCAGATGAAGCTCCGCACCGCTTCTTCCTCCTCCTGAAAGGAGTGGAAGACGGTGTGCAGCTTGGAGACGACGAAGATATTCTCGATACGCTCGGAGACCTTGAGCAGTTTCAGTTCCCCACCGCTTTTGCGCAGGGTGGAATACCCGGAAATCAGGATGCCCAGGCCCGTGCTGTTGACCCAGTTGACCCGCTCCAGGTTCACCACCACGTTGTGGCTTCCTTCGTGGATGAGGGTCTTGAGGATCTCGGCAAAGGCCTCGGCGTCGGGCCCGCCCATGAGTTTGCCGCTCATGTCGAGGATGACCACGCCGTCCCGCCTGCGTTCCTTGATCTTCACGTGAATTCACCTCGAACGAGGAACCACCCCCGCGCTTGTCCGCACCTGCGGAATGAACGGGTCAGGATAGGCGGTTCCGCCCGCCATGTAAAGAGTTCTCCCCGCCGGCGGCAAGGCCTGTGGCGGGCTCGGCGTACCCCGAGCCGAGCAATTTCAGGACCGCGGCCATGTCCCCGGGCACCGGAACGCGGAACTCCAGAGGCCGCTCATCCGCCGGGTGCAGGAGGTGCAGCTCGCTTGCGTGCAGCATCAAACGCGGCGCCAGCCCGACCAGACGGCCCGCCAATTGTCGGTCCAGGCCGTGCACCCCGCGGGCCCGACCGTCGTCACCGTACAAAGGATCCTTCAGCACCGGGTGATGGTGGTGGGCGAAATGAACGCGGATCTGGTGGGTACGGCCCGTCTCCAGACGCACGCTGCAGAACTGCAGAAAGCCGAAATCCTCCAGCACCCGGTAATGGGTGACGGCCGCCCGGCCGCTTCGATTCACCACGGCCATGCGCTGGCGCCGGCGCGGATCCCGGCCGATGTCTCCGGTCAAAGTGCCCTCGCCTTCGTCCCAGCGGCCCCACGACAGGGTCAGGTAGGTGCGCCCCATGCTGCGCCCGGCGAGCTGCTCGGACAGGTGCCGGTGCGCCCGTTCGCTGATCGCGACCACGAGAAGGCCGCTGGTGTCCCGATCCAGGCGATGGACGATGCCCGGTCGCAGGGGATTCTCCCCGGCCGGAGCCCGTCCCAGGTGGTGCAGGAGGGCGTTGACGAGGGTCCCGTCCGGATGGCCCACGGCCGGGTGCACCACCATTCCGGGGGCCTTGTTCACCACCAGGATGTCCTCGTCCTGGTGGATGATATCCAGGGGAATGTCCTGGGGTTCGGCCTGGGGCTCGACGCGCACCGAGGGCGTGTAGACGATCCGTTCTCCCCCGCGCAGGCGATAGCCCTTGGGTCGCACGCGCCCGTCGACGAGGGCCAGCCGGCCGTCGAGATCTCCGTGGATGCGGGTGCGGGAAAGGCCGGGGCAGTGGGCGGTCAGGAAGGCGTCAAGACGCTCCCCTTCCGCTTCGGCGGGCACGACGAGGTCGAACCCCTGGGGCTCGGTCCGTTCCTCATTCATGGCTGTCCCGCCCGTCGAGAAGCAGGCACATAAAGAGGATCACACCGCCGATCGTTACCCCCATATCCGCGACATTGAAGGTGTAGAAGCGGTGGACGCCGATACCCAGGTCGATGAAGTCCACAACCATTCCGTCGTAGAAGATCCGGTCGATGAGATTTCCCAGGGCACCCCCGAGAATGAGGGCCAGGGCGGTTCGTCGCCAGACGAGTTCCGCAGAAGTGCGCAGGAAGAGAAAAACCAGGACGGCGGTCGTGGCCAGGCTGACACCGACCAGCACCACCCGGCCCACGGGGAACAGGCCCATGGCCGAACCGGAGTTGCGCACATAGATGAAGCGGACAAGATCGCCGATAACCGAAACCTTGGCCCGCAGGGCCTCGATGTTGGCCAGAACCAGGCGTTTGGTGAAGAAATCCAGGACCAGGACCAGAGCGGCCCACAACAACGGTTGGCGCAAGCGGAGGGACATCAGAGCTTGCCCGCCTCTTCCTTCTCCTTGCACTCGATGCACAGCCGCGTGTAGGGCAGTCGCCGCAGGCGCGGCAGCGCGATCGCCCGGCCACAGGCCTGGCATTTGCCGTAGATGCCGTCCTCGATGCGCGCCAGCGCTTCCTCGATATTGTAGAGATACCGACCCTCGGTATTGGCGAATTTGATGGTCGTCTCGTACTGGAATTCGTCCGATCCCTGGTCGGCCATATGGTTCGAATGGGCCTTGCCCGTCTCCAGCCCCGACTCGTCGTCGGTGTGCTTGATGATCTTTTCATGCTTGGCCAGGGACTGGGAAACACGCTCCTTCTCCTCCTGGAGCATATTCCTGAACCTCTGAAGTTCCGATTTACGCATGGGGCGCCTCCCCTGTGGCATCGGCCCTTTCCAGGGCGATGTCAATGTCCTGTCCTTCGATTACGAAGGACTCTTTATAAGGTAAATCACCCGCGTCTGCAATGGTCAACGCCAGGGTGTCGCTCCTGATCCGATCGGCGAACCGCTCCATGACCGCCCGGACAGGTTCGGGACCGGAAACCACCAGTTTGATGCGGTCACTGACCTCCAGCCCGCTCTTTTTGCGCAGGTTCTGCACCTTGTTGATGATTTCCCGGCACAGCCCCTCCTGAAGCAGGTCCTCGGTCAGGGTCGTGTCCAGGGCCACGGTCAGCCCCTGCTGGGCTCCGGCCACGAAGGGCGGCACACCCTCTTCCCGGACCTGGATCTCCTCGAGGGTGAACTCGGCCTCGGTGCCCGCCACCTCCAGCTTGACGCTGCCGTTGGCCCGCAGGTCCATGATCTGGGGTGGGGTCATGCCCGTGATGGCCTTGGCCGCCAAGGGGGCCTGTTTGCCGAAGCGCGGTCCCAGGGCGCGAAAGTTCGCCTTGGCCGTCAAGACCGCGATCTCCGTGGGATCGTCCACCGGCACCACGTCCTTGACGTTCAATTCGCTCATGATGTACCCGGTCAGAAGTCCGTCCTCCAGCAGGCGCCGGGCGCGATCGTCCAGGCTGTGGATGACCAGTCGGCCCAGGGGTTGCCGGGTCTTGAGGGCGGCTTCCTGACGCAGGTTCCGGCCGATGCCGACCACGGCCTGGGCCGCGGCCATGTCCATTTCGAGCGCCTCGTCCACCAGGGTTGCGTCGGCGACCGGAAAATCGGCCAGATGCACCGACCCTTCGGGTTCCCGCCAGGTGGTCAGCCCGCGGAACAGTTCCTCGGCGGTGAAGGGAATGAACGGGGCCAGCAGGCGGGTGGTGGCCTCCAGAACGGTGAACAACGTCCCGAAAGCGCTCCGCTTGTCCGGGGTCATCTCCCCCCGCCAGAACCGGCGCCGGCCCAGGCGCACGTACCAGTTGCTGACGTCGTCCATGACGAACGCCGACAGGGTCTTGGCGGCCCGGGTCAGGTGCAGATCGTCCAGGTCGGCGCGGACCGAAGCGGTGACGCTCTGCAGGCGGCTGAGGATCCAGCGGTCCAGGAGGTCTTGTTCGGTGGGCCCGTCATCGTCGGGCATATAGCCGTCGATGTTCGCGTAGAGCGTGAAGAAGTTGTAGGTGTTCTCCAGGGTCGCCAGCAGCTTCCGCGAGGCCTCGGCCACCCCCTCGCGGTCGAAGCGCGTGGGCGTCCAGACGGGGCTGCAGGTCACCAGGTACCAGCGCAGGGGGTCGGCTCCCTCCTCGCGCATGATTTCCATGGGGTCGACCGTGTTGCCCACGCTCTTGGACATCTTCTTGCCCTTCTTGTCCAGCACCAACTCGTTGACCAGGCAGCTCTTGTAGCTGCTGCGACCCATCAGGAAGGTGCTGATCACCAGCATGGTGTAGAACCAGCCGCGGGTCTGGTCCACGCCCTCGCTGATGAAGTCGGCCGGGAACTGGTTCTCGAACTGCTCCTTGTTCTCGAAGGGGTAGTGATACTGGGCGAAGGGCATGCTCCCCGAATCGAACCAGCAGTCGATGACCTCCGGGGTGCGCGCCATGGTGCCGGCGCAGCCTTCACCGCGGCAGGGGAAAACCACCTCGTCCACGTGGGGCCGGTGGAGGTCCAGATCGGCGAAATCACGACCGGCCCATTCCCCGAGTTCGGCCCGGCTGCCGGGAACGGCCGTCTCGCCGCAGGTCTCGCAAACCCACACGTTCAGGGGTGTGCCCCAGAAACGGTTGCGGCTCAGGGACCAGTCGATGGCGCCCGCGATCCAGTTGCCGAAGCGCCCGCTGCCCACCTCGGGCGGCGCCCAGGTGATGTCGGCGTTGGCGGCCACCAGCTGTTCCCGCATCTCGCTGGTGCGGATGAACCAGCTGGGCGTGGCGAAGTAGATCAGCGGGTTGCCGCAGCGGTCGTGGAAGGGATAGTCGTGGGTGTAGTTCTCCGTGCTCAGGAGGCTGCCCTGCTCGTCCAGATGGCGGATGATGGCGGGGTCGGCCTTCTTGACCATGACCCCCGCCCACGGTTCGATCTCCGCGGTGAACTGGCCGTCCGCATCCACGGGTTTGAAGAAGGCCAGGTTCTCGCGCACGCCCACCTGGTAGTCGTCCTCGCCGAATGCCGGAGCCATATGCACGATGCCCGACCCCGAATCGAGGGTCACGAAATCGGCGGCCACGACCTTGAAGGCTTCCTTGCCGGCCTCCGCAGACACGAACGGCAAGAGCTGCTCGTAACGGCGCCCCACCAGGTCGCGACCCTTGAAGCGTTCCAGAATCTCGGGGGTCTGGTCCTCGCCCGCGTCCAGCACCGACAGGCGCGCTTCGGCGAGGATCAGCACCTGTCCCGCGTACCGGACGCGCACGTAATCGTGTTCCTCCCCCACGGCCAGCGCAACGTTGGACGGCAGGGTCCAGGGCGTGGTCGTCCAGGTCAGGAAGTATTCGTCGGCGTCGGCGGCCTTCAGCTTCACGTAGATGCTGGGCTCTGTGACCTGCCGGTAGCTGTTGGCCATCTCGTGGCTGCTGATCGGGGTTCCGCACACCGGGCAGTAGGGCACGACCTTGTGGCCCTTGTAGAGCATGTCCTCGGCGTGGAAACGGGACAGGATCCACCACACGGTTTCGATGTAGTCGTTGTCGTAGGTGATGTAGGGATGATCGAGGTCGACCCAGTAGCCCAGCTTCTCGGTGAAGACGTCCCAGTCGTTCTTGCACGACCAGACGCTGCGGCGACATTCCTCGTTGAAGGGGGCCAGGCCGTATTCCCGGATCGCCTGGGATCCCTGGATGCCCAGGTTCTTCTCCACCGCGCGCTCGACGGGCAGACCGTGGGTGTCCCAGCCGGCCTTGCGGATGACCCGGTGCCCGGTCATGGTCTTGTAGCGGCACATGATGTCCTTGCACATGCGCGCCATGGCGTGGTGGACGCCCGGCAGCCCGTTGGCCGTGGGCGGTCCTTCGTAGAAAACCCAGGAGGGAGCGCCCTCGCGCTGCTCGATGCTGCGGGCGAAGGTCGCGTTCTTCTGCCAGAAACCGCTGATCAGCTCCTCGGATTCGGCGTCGTGGAACTTGCGGGCGAGAGGCGGATACAGCGGTTGCTCACTCATGGTCCGTATTGCTCCAGGAATCCCGTGACCAGGGCTTCCAGCTTGGGCTGGGCGTTGTTGGCGACCTTGATGATCTCCTCCACCACCGCGGGTTTGAGATTGTCGGGGAAGCAGGCGTCGGTCACGACCTGCAGACCGACCACCCGCATGCCACCGTGCACGGCGACCAGGCATTCGGGCACGCTGGACATACCCACCGTATCGGCGCCGATGGCGCGCAGGAAGCGGTACTCGGCCCCGGACTCGAGGTTGGGTCCGGCCACCGCCGCATAGACGGCCCGCTTCAGGGGAATTTTCCGTTCCAGGGCCACCCGCTCCATGGTGGCCACGAATTCGCGGTCGTAGGGCTCGGACATGTCCGGGAAACGAGGTCCCAGGCGGTCGTCGTTGGGCCCGATCAGGGGGTTGTCGCCCATCAGGTTGATGTGGTCGGTGATCACCGTGATGTCGCCGGGGCCGAGTTGCGGGTTCATGCCGCCCACGGCGTTGCTCATCAACAGGACGTTCGCCCCCAGCGCTTTCATCACCCGCACCGGCAGGGTGATCTCCTGCATGGTGTAGCCCTCGTAGTAGTGGACCCGACCCTGCATGGCCATGACCCGGCGTCCCCCCAGGGTGCCGCAGACCAGGACACCGTCGTGGCTGGTGGCCGTGGCCTCCACGAAATGGGGCACGTCGCCGTAGGAAATGATGCACGGGTCCTCGATCTTCGACCCCAGATCACCGAGGCCGGTACCCAGAATGAGGCCCACTTCGCGCTCAAAGGCATAGCGCGACCGGATGAAATCGGCCGCTTCCCGAATCCTGGTCCACAGGTCGCTCACCTGTTACCCCCTGCTTTGGCTGAACCTGGATAACAACGCCGGGAACCGCATCCTGGCGGCTCCGCCGTGAAGATAGAGCAAGTTAACATGACCGGGAGGGGCCACCAAGAAAAAAGCGGGAATCGGCGATTCCCGCTCATTCTCGGCTGGCTATGGGCGGACGCTCAGACGGGCGCCGTCAGGTGGGGATCGACGGCATCCTCATCGAGTGACCACTCGGCCGGTTTCGGAGTCGCCTGGACGGGGATGCCCAAACTGGCGAATTCCACAGCCTCGGTCAGGGACGATACAGCCTGTTCGGTGTCGTTTTCCTTCTCCTGCGGGCGAGTGTTTTCGTCGGTCCAGCATTGCCCGGTCGCAGCTTGTGCCGGCTGCTTAGCCGGAGCCTGGACCCACCCCGTCGCGGGTTTCGCGCCGGGGGCCTTCGGTTGCGGCTCGCCGGCGTTCAGCGGGGCATAATCCCGCCAGACATCCTGATCGGATTCCGTATTCTGGGGAATTTCCCGGCGCGGAGTCTGGAGCGGAGGCTGATGAGGGGCGACCTCGGTGGGCTTGAAAGTCGCCGGCGCCACGGGCACCGATGCTTCGGTCACCATGGTGGTGGCCATATCTCCCAACCTGGAGTCCGATTCGGCGAAATCCTGCTCGTAGGTGTCAACGAACTTGAGCTGGGCTTCGGCCAGGCCGCGGAAGCGGGCCAGGTAGGTCTCCTTCTCCTTGCGCAGCATGATCGTTTCCCGGCGCATTTCCTCGGTGCGGGCACGGCTCTCGGCGAGGATCTGGGACGCCTGCTGGCGGGCCTCCTGGACAATGAGCTCACCCTCGCGGGTTGCGTTATCCCGGGACTCGGACATGGCGCGCTGGGCGGTCATGAGGGTGTCGCGCAGGGTCGATTCCAGCTTGTGGTAATCAGCCAGTTTCTCCTCCTGCTTGGCGATGGCCTCGCGCAGATTCTTGTTGTCAACCAGGACGACCTCGTATTCCTCCGCCAAGGTGGCCAGGAAACCCCGAACCTCGTCGCTGTCATAGCCGCGTACGGCCTTGCGGAATTCCTGTTTGCGCACATCCAAGGGGGTGATTCTCATGACCGTCTCCTCATGACCGAACCCGAGGATCAACCCGGGTCAAAATACGGTGATTTTCACGCCGGGATCAGCCCCGGGCGATCAGGTTCATGAGGAAACGGATCAAGAGCCATGCCAAGAGGGGGGAAAGGTCGAGGCCGGGCACCGGGACCAGGGTCCGCAGCGGCCGCAGAATGGGCTCGGTCAGCTTGAGGATCCACAGGATCACCTCATTGCGCGAGTCCCGGGCGACCCAGCTGATGATGACCCGGGCCACGATGAGCCAGGAAAAGACCTGCAGGAGAGCCAGCAGAAACCGGGTGATGTCCATTATCTGACCTCCGTGCCAATTTTCCTTGCGTCGCAGCCCAAGGGGCCGGAGCGATGATTCAGCCCTCCTGCCGGGGACCGAAAATGGCCGTTCCGACCCGCACCAGGGTCGAGCCCTCGGCGATGGCGGCCTCGAAATCGGCGCTCATCCCCATGCTCAACACCGGCAGGGGGAAGCCGCTGGCCGTGCGGGCATCTTCGCACAACCGGCGCAATCGGGCAAACGAGCGTCTGAGCCCGGCCTCTTCGTCGTCCCGGCGGGCCATGCCCATCATCCCCCGCAGGTCGATTCCGGGCAAGGCGGCCACGGCGACGGCCAGCTCCACGGCGGCCTCGGGATCCACCCCGTTTTTTTGCGGCTCACCGGAAATGTTGACCTCGAGCAACACGGCCTCACGGGCCCGACGCTGCTGCGCGGGAAGGGACAGGCGTTCGGCCAGGGCCAGGGAATCGACGCCGTGCACCAGGGAGAATCTCCCGGCGGCCTTGCCGGCTTTGTTGCGCTGAAGATGTCCGATGAAGTGCCAGCGCAACAGGGAGGGATCCAGGCTGCGCAGGCGAAGAAGTTCAGGCAGGGATTCGCTGCGGGCCAGGGCGTCGGCGACCCGGTTCTCCCCCAGCTCCCACTGGCCGGCCGCGCAGGCGTCGATGACCAGTTCCTCGGGGACCCGCTTGGAAACCGCCACCAGGGTCACCTCATCCGGGGAGCGGCCGCAACGCAGGCAGGCCAGGGCCATGCGTTCGCGGACTGCGGCCAGCCGGTCGGCGACGGTGGCGGCCATGGCGGGTTACCTCCACTGGAGCAGCAGGGTGGCCGGGTCCAGCTCAAGCTGGACGTGGGGCAACTCGCTGCTGGCATGCTCCTTGACGATCTTGACCTTGACGTGGTCGGTCTCCGGGCAAAGGTTCACGATGACGTCGATGTGGGCCTCGTGGCGGGCCACCTTCAGGGGCACTCCCCGCTCGTCGGACTTCTGGTTTTCCCGGTGCGCGTTGCTGCTGGTCCAGATCTCCGCACCCCACTCGGCGGCCATGCGACGCAGGCCTTCCAGTTCCCAGTCCTCGGTGCTCTCGAAACGGGGCGTCCCGTCCATAACCACCATGTCCGGCGTAAAAGCGGCGGCATCCTTGAGGAAGGCCACCGACTGTTCCAGCTTCTCGAGGGAGAACAGGTCCCGGTTGTAGACCAGGATGTGGCGGTTGCGCTCCATGCGCAACTGCATCTCCAGAACGCCTTCCAGGTTCAGGCTGACGGCCATGGCCTGGAATATCTGCTCGAAGAAACCGCTGATGTGCTCGACGCTCTCCTTGGTGGAGATATACAGCACCTTGCGCCCCTGCAGGAGCTGGTCGACGGCCAGGCCGATCAGGAATCCGGTCTTGCCGACTCCGGGCCGCGAAAGGACGACGCCCAGGTTTCCCTCACCCAGGCCTCCCCCGATGGCGCGTTCGAAAATCCGGATCGGGCTCTTATCGATCATGCTTTTCTGAGGCATGGTTTCCCTCACTGCTGCTGGTGGATCCCTGCGGCCGGACCGTGGTCCGGCGCGATCATTTGCCCTCGGCGCGTCGGGTCTGGTATTCCTTGACCAGTTCCTCGGCCACCTCGGCGGGAGCGGGCGCGTACCGCGCGAACTCCATGGTGAACTCGGCCTTGCCCGCGGTCGCCGAACGCAGCACCGTGGCGTAACCGAACATTTCGGCCAGGGGCACGTTGGCGTCCACCCGGATGAACCCCTCGTCCTCGGTGGTACCGACGATGACCCCGCGGCGCTGCATGATCGTCTTGATGATGTCGCCCTGGTATTCCCCGGGTCCTTCGACCGAAACCAGCATCAGCGGCTCGAGGGCCACCGGCTTGCCCTGGGGATAGAACTGGCGGAAGGCCGCCCGACAGGCCGTGTTGAAGGCCATGTCCGAGGAATCCACCGCGTGCGAGGCGCCGTCCTGGAGGGTCACCTTGATGCCCTGCACCGGGTGCCCGATGTATTGGCCCTCCTCCAGGGAGGAGGCAAAGCCCTTCTGGCAGGCCCCGATGTACTCGGTGGGAATGTTGCCGCCGACCACCTTATTCTCGAAGTGGAACTCTCCATCCTCGCTGGGCTCGATGATGCCCTGGATCTTGGCGTATTGCCCGGACCCACCGGTCTGCTTCCGGTGGGTGTAGTCGAACTGCACGGCCCGGGTCAGGGCCTCGCGGTACTTGACCTGGGGCGCGCCCGTGGTCACCTCGGCGCCGAACTCCCGCTTGATGCGCTCGATGTAGACTTCCAGGTGCAGCTCGCCCATGCCGCTGATGATGGTGTCACCGGTCTCGCCGTCCACCGCGGTGCGGAAGGTGGGGTCTTCGCGGGTGAAGCGGTGCAGGGCCTTGCTCATGTTGGCCGAGGCCTTGTTGTCGGCGGGCGTGACGGCCAGGGAGACGACGGGCTCGGGCACGTGCATGCTCGAAAGGGAGATGCGATCGCCCGAAGTGAAGGTGTCGCCGCTGGCGCAGTCGATGCCGAACAGGGCGATGATGTCCCCGGCGCCGGCTTCTTCGATCTCCTCCATCTGGTCGGCGTGCATGCGGCCGATGCGGCCCACCTTGACCTTGCGGCCGGTGCGGCTGTTGAAGATGTCCGACCCCTTGCGCAGGATGCCCTGGTAGACCCGGACATAGGTCAACTGGCCGTACGGCCCCTCTTCGAGCTTGAAGGCGTTGGCCACCAGGGGATCATCCCCCGAGGTGGACAGTTCGAATTCGCTTTCGGCGCCGTCCTTGCCGACCAGCAGAGCGGTATTGGTCACGTCGGCGGGTGCGGGCAGATAGCGCAGAACCGCATCCAGAAGCAGCTGGACGCCCTTGTTCTTGTAGGCGCTGCCCATGAAGACCGGAGCCAGTTCACCCTTGATGACACCGTGCCGCACCGCGGCCCAGATCATCTCCACGGTCACGTTTTCCTCGAGGATCGCTTCGGTGAGTTCGTCGCTGAACATGCTCACCGCATCGAGCATGACCTCGCGGCGCGCCTCGGCATCCAGCAGCAAATTTGCGGGAATCTCGGACTCGACCACCTTTTCGCCGCTTTCGCCTTCGAAGTGGAAGGCCTTCATGGTGACCAGGTCGACGATCCCCTCCAGCTTGTCCTCCAGACCGATGGGAATCTGCATCATCACCGCGTTGAGCTTGAGCTTGTCGCGCAGCTGTTCGGTGACGCGGGCCGGGTTGGCGCCGCTGCGGTCGCACTTGTTCACGAATGCGATGCGGGGCACGGAATAGCGGCGCATCTGGCGGTCCACCGTGATGGACTGGCTCTGAACGCCGGCCACGGCGCAAAGCACCAGGATCGCCCCGTCCAGCACCTTCAGCGCCCGCTCGACCTCGATGGTGAAATCCACGTGGCCGGGGGTGTCGATGATGTTGACGTGGTGGTCCTTCCACGTGGTGTAGGTCGCGGCGCTCTGGATGGTGATCCCGCGCTCGCGCTCCAACTCCATGGAGTCCATGGTGGCCCCGACGCCGTCCTTGCCGCGAACCTCGTGGATGGCCCGGATACGTCCCGTATAGAACAAGATGCGTTCGGTCAGCGTCGTTTTGCCCGAATCGATGTGGGCGCTGATGCCGATGTTCCTGATCCTGCGCAGATCCTCGCTCATGTCGCTTTCCCCGTCCGGGGCCATCGCCCCCAACCAGTCCGTGTGACGCCCGGCCGTGACACTTCGCCGGGATGAAAACACACGCCTGCTCGACCTTAACCCAAGGTGCGCAGACGTGGCGAGGCGCAATTTAGGCCAGGGAAACCGAAATTGCAAATCGGACTCGGAAATTCCTGATTTCACCGCAAAGGGCCCGGCGCTCCCGCGCGGGCCCTCCGGGTGTCGAAACGGCCCTTTCAGATGGCCCCGTGCTTGCGGCCCACGACCGCGAAGGCGTCCAGGCAACGCTGGACCTGTTCGGCCGAATGGGCGGCCGAAACCTGCAGGCGGATGCGGGCCTGCCCCCGCGGCACGACGGGGAAGCTGAATCCGATGCAGTAGATGCCCTCGGCCAGCAGATCCCGGGACATCCCCTGGGCCAGCATGGCGTCGTTATCGTGGCGCCGAAAATGGACGGGGATGATGGGGTGTTCGCCCTCGTCCACGTCGAAACCCAGCTCCCGCAGGCCGCAGCGCAGCTGGACCTGGTTGGCCGCCAGGCGCTGGAGCGGTTCGGGGTCCTCGCGCAGGATGCGCAGCACCTCCAGGGATGCTCCGCAGACCATCATGGGCAGGGAATTGCTGAACAGGTAGGGCCGGCTCTTCTGGCGCAGCCACTCGACGATCTCCTTGCGCCCGCTGGTGCAGCCGCCGAGAGCCCCGCCCAGGGCCTTGCCCAGGGTGGTGGTGACGATGTCCACGCGGCCCATGACGCCGGACCGCTCCGGGGTCCCCCGCCCGCGGGCGCCCACGAAACCGGTGGCGTGGCTGTCGTCCACCATGACCATGGCGTCGTACTTCTCGGCGAGGTCGCAGATGCCTTCCAGGTTGGCCAGGTCGCCGTCCATGGAAAACACCCCGTCGGTGACGATGAGCCGGAAGCGGCAGGCGGCCGCGTCCTTGAGCTGGGCTTCCAGGCTTTCCATGTCGGCGTGCTGGAAGATGAAGCGCTGGGCCTTGGCCAGCCGCACCCCGTCGATGATGGAGGCGTGGTTGAGCTGGTCGGTGATGATGGCGCTGTCCTGGTCGACCAGAGGTTCGAATACGCCGCCGTTGGCGTCGAAGCAGGCGGCGTAAAGGATGGTGTCCTCGGTGCCGAGGAACTCGCTCATTTCCTTTTCCAGCTGCTTGTGCAGGCTGGTCGTGCCGCAGATGAACCGCACCGAGCTGAGCCCGTAGCCCCACTCGTCGAGGGTCCGCTTGGCGGCGGCGACCACGCGCGGATCCGAGGCCAGACCCAGATAGTTGTTGGCGCAGAAATTCAGGACCCTGCGGCCGCCGACGGTGACCTCCGCCCCCTGGGGACCTTCCAGCACCCGCTCGTCCTTGTGCAGCCCCTGCTCGCGGATGGACGCCAGCTCGGAGGCGAGGAATTCCCCGAAGTTCCCGTACATCGTTGTTTCCTTCGCTGCTGTGCGGCCGCAGCCGCAGTAGATCAGTACCGCTTCGCCATTTCCTCGAGGGTCACGGCAGGAATCTTGTCGCCCCATCCGGCCTGCCCGAAGGCGATCATGCGGGCCTTGACCACCTCGGCCATGGCCTCGCGGGCCGGCTTGAGATAGTCGCGCGGATCGAACTTCTCGGGATGCTCGGCGAAGACCTTGCGGATGGCGCCGGTGATGGCCAGGCGGTTGTCGGTGTCGACGTTGATCTTGCGCACCCCGTGCTTGATGCCGCGCTGGATGGCCTCCACGGGCACACCGTAGGTCTCGGGCATCTTGCCGCCGAACTCGTTGATGATGTCGATCAGCTCCTTGGGCACCGAACTGCTGCCGTGCATCACCAGATGGGTGTTGGGCAGGCGGCGGTGGATCTCCTCGATGAGGTCCATCTTCAGCACGTCGCCTCCGGGCTTCTTGGTGAACTTGTATGCGCCGTGGCTGGTCCCGATGGCGACGGCCAGGGCGTCGCAGCCGGTCTCGTTCGCGAAGCGTTCGGCCTCGTCGGGGTCGGTCAGGTGGGCCAAGGCCTCGTCACCGGTCAAACCGGCGCCGTGCCCGTCCTCGATGCCGCCCAGGCAACCGATCTCGGCTTCCACGGTCACGCCCAGGGCGTGGGCCTTGGCCACGACCTGCCGGGTCACGTCCACGTTGTACTCGTAGCTCGACGGCGTCTTGCCGTCGGCCTGCAGCGATCCGTCCATCATCACCGAGGTGAATCCCTGGTCGATGGCGCTGAAGCAGGTCTCCGGGCTGTTGCCGTGGTCCTGGTGCATGGCGATGGGCAGCTTGGGGTGCAGCTCGGCCGCGGCCAGCATCAGGTGCCGCAGGTAGTTGTCCTGGCTGTACGAGCGGGCGCCGCGCGAAGCCTGGACGATGACCGGGGAGTTGGTCTCCTCGGCCGCCTGCATGATGGACTGGATCTGTTCCATGTTGTTGACGTTGAAGGCCCCCACGCCGTAATCGTGTTCGGCGGCGTGGTCCAGCAGGGCGCGCATGGGAATCAAGGGCATGGCACAACTCCTTGGGGAACGGACCGGGCGGGCCGGTCCAGGCGGGGGATCCGGTCAGGAATCCTCCAGGGATTTTTCGAGGTCGTCGCTCTTGCCGATCAAGATCATCACATCGCTGTCCTTGAGCAAGTAGTTGGGCGGGGGCACGGTGATGAACTTGTCCGTCAGCACGTCCTTGATGGCGATGACGGTGACCTGGTGCTTGCGCCGCAGATCCAGCTCGACCAGGGTCTTGCCCAGAAAATTCTGCGGCGGGACCATCTCGGAGAGCGAATAACCTTCCGCCAGGGGAATGTATTCCAGGACGTTGGGCGTGGACAGGGTGTGGGCCACCTTGCGGGCCATGTCCTTCTCGGGAAAGATCACGTCGGAAGCGCCGACCTTCTCCAGGATCCGGCCGTGGTCCTCGCTGACGGCCTTGACCAGGATCCGCGGGACCTTCAGTTCCTTGAGATACAGGGTGATCAGGGTGGACAGGTGGGAGCGCTCGCCGGTGGACACCACCACCGCTTCGAGGTCCTTCACGCCCTGGTTCTCCAGGAATTCCTTGTGGGCCGCGTCGCCCAGCACCGCGTAGGTGCAGTGGTCCCGGATGGCCTGGACCTTTTCCTTGTCCAAATCCATGGCCACGACCTCGTGGCCCTCGTCGTAGAGGGTCCGGGCCACATGGTGCCCGAAATTGCCCAGCCCGATCACTCCGAAGCGCTTGCTCATGTCCGCTCCCGTCTCGTATGCACTCAGCCGATCATGATGCTCTCTTCGGCGTAGTGGGTGGGGTACCGGCGCGTGCGCCCCGCGATGGCGAAGGCGACGGTCAGCAGTCCCACCCTGCCGATGAACATCAATACGATGATGATCCATTTGCCGGCGACCGTCAACGCGCCCGTCACGCCCAGGGAGAGCCCCACGGTGGCGAAGGCGGAGACGGCCTCGAAGGCGTGACCCAGCAGCACCCGCGAACCTTCGTGGGCGCGCTCGGGCACCTGCACGAGCAGCAGCCCGAACAGGGCGATGCCGATGAGGATCACCGCCAGCATGACCAGCGCAAGGGCCTTGGTCACCGTCTCGTCGGGCAGCGTGCGCCGAAACAGGTTGGTGTGCCGGTTGCCCTTCAGCCGGCTGACCATGATCCCGTAGAACAGGGCCAGGCTGGTGGTCTTGACGCCGCCGCCGGTGGAGCCCGGTGAGGCCCCGATGAACATCAAGAAGACCATGGCCATGATGGTGGGGGTGCGCAGCAGGTCCAGATCCATGGTGTTGAAGCCCGCCGTGCGCGTGGTGACCGACTGGAACAGCGAGACCAGCAGGGCCCGGCCGCCGGACATCTCCGCCAGCGAACCGCCGCGTTCCAGGAGCCAGATGGCCAGGGTGCCGGCCACCAGGAGAATCGCCGATGTGGTCAGCACGATGTTCGCATGCAGGGACAGCCGCCTAGGCCGAGGATCCCGCCGGTGGCGCCAGCGAATCAGGACTTCCATGATGACCAGGAAACCCAGCCCGCCCGCCGTGATCAGCCCCATGATCGTGAGGTTCACCAGCCAGTTGCCCTGGAAGCCCACGAAGCTGTCGGAGTACAGCCCGAAGCCCGCGTTGCAGAAGGCGGAGATGCTGTGGAACAGGGCGAAGTAGAGCCCCTTGACCACCCCCAGCCGCGGAACGAAGGCCACCGCCAACAGGACCGCGCCCACCAACTCGGCCGCGGCGGTCAAAAGGAAGATGCGGCGGATCAGATCGGGCAGGGACTTGACGGGCGTGTGCGAGAGGGTCTCGTTGATGATCCAGCGGCCCTTGGCCCCCACCCCCACGCCCAGATGGAAGAAGAGGTAGACCGAGAAGGTCATGATGCCCAGGCCGCCGATCTGGATCAGGGTCAGCACCACGAGCTGCCCGAACACCGTCAGCCGCGTGCCGGTGTCGACGACCACCAGGCCTGTGACGCACTGGGCGCTGGTGGCGGTGAACAGGGCGTCGAGGAAGGACAGGCCGCCGCCGTGGCCGGCCACCGGCAGGGTCAACAGTCCGGCGCCCACGAAAATGGCCACCCCGTAATAGAGGACCAGGGCCTGGGCGGCGGAGAGGCGCTGGAGGCGGCGCATGACGGGTGAGGAGGACATCGGCCAGGGTCTCCGTATGACGAGCCGGACGGGTTGTCGCGCAGACGGCCGCGCCTCATGCGGGCGGGCCACCAAGTTGCTTTGAGGGCATAACCCCCAACACCGTTTGCGTCAAGGGGCAAGACACGGCGCCGGAACGCCTTTGCGCTTGAAGCGATGTCGTATTATTTGACTCAGAACGCAAAAACCGGCACCCATGTGCCGTTTTGCCAAGCGATGAGTGGAAGAGTGAGTGGATGGTGGAGGCGGCGGGAATCGAACCCGCGTCCGTAACCGGTACCCCGTCAGCGTCTACATGCTTAGTTCCCTGTCATTTAACCTGCCGGATGGCCAGGGAACATGCCGCCCTGCAGGCTAGTCTCACAACTGTTTCACCCTTTGGCCAGAGACCTGCCGCCGTGGCTATTCACCGAAAACGGCGCCCCATGGGAGTAGTCCGGTGACCCCCCGCTCCCGGGACGGGCTGCTAATTAAGCAGCCAGTGCGAAATTGTTTTCGTCACTTATTGGTTTTCCACCGTTTTACGAGATAGATGGAATCTCGGCATGCAGCCAGCGGTCCCCCGACCACGTCGAGACCAGATCGCCCCCACAATGGGTTTCACAGGACCGTGAAAGCAGGATCAATATAGCAAGGATGGGGGGCGTTGTCACCTGCGGACCGGGATGTCCTCGGGGCTTCGCCCCTGCGGATTACCCGACCCCGGAGAAGACGATGCCCCGCAAAGCCCCCTCGCGGAACCGTTGAGGAGCTGGGGTGGTGATTGCGGGTGGTGGAAATTGGGTTCCGATCCGGGTAATCCGCAGGGGCGAAGCCCCGAGGACATCCCGGATCGGAACCCAAGTCCCCCTGCCGCAATCACAGCCCCAGAACCTTGCCAACAGCGCTGAAATCCTCATCGGCGAACCCAGCATCTCGCGCACGGATGAACGCCGCGTTGGCGGCCGCCGCCGAGGCCAGGGGCTGGGCCAGGTCGTCCCCCATTTGCAGAGCCAGGCGAAGATCCTTCTGCATATGCTTGAGGGGAAAAGCCGGCGCGAACTTCCCCGCCAGCATCGACGGTCCCTTGATGGCGAACATGGGGTTGGCCAGAGCTCCGGCCGCAAGGACATCCAGCAGGACGGCCGGATCGAGATCGCTGCGCTTGGCCAGGGACAGTCCCTCGCCGAATGCCGTCATCATGCCGCCCATGATCATGTTCACGACCAGCTTCATGCGCGCTCCCTGGCCCACCTCTCCCACGAAGACCGTCATCTTGCCCATGGCGTCGAGGGCGGGAGTCGCGTCGTCGCACAGGGAGCGATCGCCGGCCGCGAGGATGACCAGGTTTCCGTCCTCGGCGGGCTTACGCGTTCCACTGACGGGGGCCTCCAGGAATCGCGCGCCTTCGGCCACCGCCGCGGCGGCCAACGCCTTGCTCGTGTTGTCGTCCACCGTGGACATATCCACGTAGTCGTGCCCCGCCCCCAGCCCGCAGCGGGCCGCGGCCGGGTCGGCCAGCATGGCAAAGGTGATGTCCGATGCCGCGCAGACCTCGGCGGGGTTTGTGCAGACCACCGCGCCCTCGTTCTCCAATCCCGAGCACTTTTCGGGGGTGCGGTTCCAGACCCGCAGCTCGCAGCCGGTATGCAGGATGTTGCGGGCCATCGGCTCGCCCATGATGCCCAGTCCCAGAAATCCCCATCTCGTCATATCGCTCTCCTAGTCTGTTCGGGTTGTGAGGAGACCATAACAACCACAAATCCACCATTTCCCCACGGCCCGCAAACAACGGGAAGAACGGCAATGCCCCCCATGTCCCTGGGCCGGGCGCCGGTTGGCCCCATATCGTCGGAGTGTCGGATGCGGGGTGAAGGCATGAGCCCGCGTTATGTTTTCGCCTGGGGTGGTACGTTCCTCGTGTTCCGGGTAATCCGCAGGGGCGCAGCCCCGAGGACATCCCGGAACACGAGGAACGTACCACCCCAGGCGAAAATAAAATGCGGGGCGGCTTTCGCCACCCCGCATTCGTCATCCGCAGATCACCGGGGCGAACCCGGCGCCGGCTTAGACCAGGCCCTGATCCATCATGGAATCGGCGACCTTCAGGAAACCGGCGATGTTGGCGCCGGCAACGTAGTTGCCGGGCTTACCGAATTCCTTGGACGCTTCCAGACTGGCGGTGTGGATGCTCTTCATGATGCCCATCAGCCGCTGGTCCACTTCCTCGCTGGTCCAGCTCAGCCGCAGGCTGTTCTGGCTCATTTCCAGGCCGGAGACGGCCACGCCGCCGGCGTTGGCGGCCTTGGCGGGACCGTACAGGATCTTGGCCTCGAGGAACTGGTTGATGCCGTCGAGGGTCGTCGGCATGTTGGAACCCTCGCTGATGACGTAAACACCGTTTTTCAGCAGGTTGGCCGCATCCTTGCCGTTGACCTCGTTCTGCGTGGCGCTCGGGAAGGCGGCGTCGGCCTTGTGATCCCACAGCGGGTTATGATCCATGCCCGGATCCACCGGGGCATACACGGCGCTCTTGAACTTCTCGGCGTATTCCTTGACCCGGCCACGTTTGACGTTCTTCAGCTCCATCAGATAGGCCAGCTTCTCGCGGTCGATGCCGGCTTCGTCGTAGATGTAGCCGCTGCTGTCGGAGCAGGTCAGGGGCTTGGCGCCCAGGTCGAGCAGCTTCTCGATGACGTACTGGGCCACGTTGCCGGAGCCGGACACCAGGGCCGTCTTGCCATCGAAGTTCTCGCCGCGGGTCTCGAGCATCTCGGCGGCGAAGTAGACGACGCCGTAGCCGGTGGCCTCGGGCCGGATCAAGGAGCCGCCCCAGTTCAGGCCCTTGCCGGTCAGCACGCCGACGAACTCGTTGCGCACGCGCTTGTATTGGCCGAACAGGAAGCCGATCTCACGGCCGCCAACGCCGATGTCGCCGGCGGGCACATCGGTGAACTGGCCGATATGGCGGCACAGCTCGGTCATGAAGCTCTGGCAGAAGCACATGACTTCGGTGTCGGTCTTGCCCTTGGGGTCGAAGTCCGACCCGCCCTTGCCGCCGCCCATGGGCAGCGTGGTCAGGCTGTTCTTGAAAACCTGCTCGAAGGCCAGGAACTTCAGGATGCCCAGATTCACGCTGGGATGGAAACGCAAGCCGCCCTTGTAGGGACCGATGGCGCTGTTCATCTCGATGCGGAAACCGCGGTTGACCTGGACTTCGTTTTTGTCGTCCAACCAGGGCACACGGAACATGAGCACGCGCTCGGGCTCCACAATGCGCTCCAGAATCTTGTTGGTCCGGTACTCGGGACGCTTGTCCAGAACCGGCCAGATGGTCTCGACGACTTCCTGGACCGCCTGGTGGAATTCCGGCTGGGCCGGGTTCTTGGCGATCACATTTTCCATGAAGGCAGCAACGTTCTGAGCCATTTCGGTACTCCTTGAGTCTGCTTGGCCTTGACCCCTGCAATCGACTATGGTCGATGCATGTTTGTCCAATTAATGGGAACCTCGCACAGAGGGCGCAAGAAAATTCCCCCGCCAAAGCGGTATTTGTTGACGGATTAACATTCAACTGAGCAGTCCATGGCCTATTTGCATAAATGACAGGGAGTTATCCTTATTCCGATGGATTCACGGGTTAATTCCCCCGGAGGCCCCGCCGAGCACGGGTTCCGCGCATCCCCCCACCGGAAAGGGACGCGAAAGGCCTGCGGCGACGGGGGTTGAAATCGGGTTGGGCATGTGGGAAAATGACCGCGATCCTGTGGACGGGGGAGCTTGCCGCTCCCTGCTTTACGGAGGTATCACCCATGGAATTTCATGAATTGCAGAAGACGAGGGTCGGCGACCTGCGAGAGATGATGAAGGAACACTGCCCGGAGGTTGTCGGCGTCGTCGGCATGAAGAAGGAAGAGCTGGTCGACACCCTGGCGGACAAGCTGGGCATCGAGAAGCCCCACAAACATGTCGCCGCCGGTCTGGGCAAGCGGGCCATCAAGGCCGAGATCAAGGATCTGATCGTGAAGCGAAGGGCCGCCCTGGAAGCGGGCGACGGCGCGCAGCTCAAGAAGTACCGCCGCCAGATCCACCGGCGCAAACGGCGTCTGCGCCGGATGATGCAGCTGTCCTGAACCGTGGCTCCCGGCCGGCCGGATCCGGGCCGGGGGCTATTCGTCCCCCGCCAAGGGCAAGCGCCGCACCGCCGACGCCACCGCCCCGATCAGGGCCGCGGGCCCCTGCCCCGCGGCGACTTCCTCGTCCGTGACCAGTTTCACATCCAGCATGGGTCGGACCCGTACACCGGTCCGCTCGTGGTTCATCTGGGTCAGGGCGTCGCTCCAGCCGGAGAACCAGGCCAGCAACCGCTGTCGTTGTCGCTCGTCGCCGCGAAAGTGCACCACCAGGTCGATGTCGCTGTCGGAGCGGGCGGTGCCGCTGCAGGTGGAGCCGACCAGGTAGACCGCGACCACCCCCAGATCCTCGCCGTCCAGGGTCTCGGCCGTGCGGGCGGCCATGCGCTGCCGCCAGCGCCAATGACGGCCGGGATCGCTGAGATTCGGAACCGACGGACGCGCCGTCTCGCGTCGGGTCGCCGCCGCTTCCTCCTCGGCCTCCGTCAGCATGGCCACGGCCCTGTTCTCGTCGGCGTTCATCAGCAGGCGCAGGATCCGACCGCCGGCGGCCGCAGGCACGTCGATCACCCGCACGCAGTCCTCCAGGTCGGCGAATTCCGGCACCAGTTCCGCGAGAACGTTGGGAGAGCCCAGCAGGAAGTCGCGGTTGAAGACCGCGCCATCCTCGTCGGGATAGAGCGGCAGGTAGCGGATGGAGGCCTCGACCAGGTCCTGGAAAAAATGCGTTCCGAAGCTGAGGTCGGGCAGATAACCCTCCCGTCGCAGGGCGATCTCGATGAGGACGGTGGTGTTGTTGATGTCGGCGTAGGTCACCGGAACGCCCAGCTTGATATCTCCGCGACTGCCCCAGCGCCCCGGACCCATGAGGATGAACCGGCGCTGGGGCAACAGGTTGTTCAACCGCCCCACGGCCCGGCCGACCCGGCGCATGGCCCGATCGGTCGCCAGCCCGCCGTACTTCTCCGGATCCACCAGCACGATGTGGGTGATGTCCGGCACCCAGCCGTTGGACACGTGTTTGCCGGCGGTGAAGACCAGGTCCTCGGGAGGAATGTTGGGCGGGATTTCCGCCGGCTGGGAGTCGGGCGACTGGGCCTGCGGCCGGCACTGCAGCAGGTAGAAATTTTTCCCGTCGTGGGCGAACTCGATGTCCACCGGAGTGCCCAGGTCATCCTGCAGGGCCTTCAGCATGATGCCGATCCCGTCGACCAGGCCGGTCTTGCCCACCAGGCCGCCCATGTCGGCGATCAGCTCGTCACGTTCCAGGTCCAGCATCAGGGGCGATACGGGCCTGAGCCTCCCTCCCGAGTTCACCGAGAATATCTTTTCCACCAGGGGAAACTCCCCGTCGGCGCGGCGCAGGATCTCGGCCAGCTCGACCGCCTCGAAGGAGTTGGTCTCCAGGTTGATGACGTCGGCGTACACCGGGCTGTAGCGCACGGTCTCGGCGAGGGTGACGTTGGCGCGCAGGGATGGCTCGCCCGGAACGGCCAGCACCGGAAAATCGTCCCCCACCCGGTCCACCGCGCGCGTGCCCAGACCGGGCACCAGCCGCACCAGGCCGTCCTCGCGCTGGATGCGGGGCGACCAGCGGAACTCGTTGTTGCTGAAGGCCACCCCCGCGAAGGCGGGCATCCAGTAGGGTCCCACGCGGGTGCCGACCACCTCCTGGATCATGATCCCCATCTCCTCGACGAACTCCTGCAGCCCCCGCTCGCGTCGGTACTCGATGGGGTCGGGGCCGAGCACCGAGGCCCACACCTCGGCCACGGCGTCGAGCAGGGCTTCCAGCCGCTCCTCCCTGGGGCCCTGGTTCGCCAGGAACAGGCTCTTGTACTTTCCGGAGAACGAAGTGCCGAAGCGGTCCTCCAGCAGGCTGGAACTGCGGATGATCAGGGGCACCTCGCCGAAGTCGTCCAGCGCCCGGGACAGGCCCGCGGCAACCTCGCCGGGGAAGGTGCTGTTCTTGAAGAGCTGGATGATGTTGGGGTACTCGCGGCGAACCTGGGTGATGTCCTTGAACTTCTGATCCATGACGTCGTCGAGGTTGTTGAGCTTGACGAAATCCATCACCGCGTCGGAGATCACGTACCAGGTGCGAGGCGACTTCACCGGGCCGATGCCGGGGATCTCCAGGCCCTCCTTTTCCAGGATCCAGCGCGCCAGCAACAGACCCGCCGACTTGCCGCCCAGCTTGCCGTGGCAGCCGGTGGTCATGGTAACGCGATCGACCAGGTCGATGAAGTCGGTGATCCGGACCACTTCCTTGGCGATGTTGATGAAGTCGATCTGCTCGGTCAGGAAACGCTGGATCAGCGAGACGCGCAGACTCTTGAGGGTGGACAGGGGCAGCCCGCTGCGGCCGCGCAGGAAGTCGTCGTAGTGCCGCATGGCCTCCACGATCTCGGGCATGGTGGAGCGCGAGTCGCCCACCACGGTGCAGAAGTAGGAGGCCTTGTCCTCGTGCAGCCACTTGGCCAGGCGGGTGGTGATCTCGTCCTCGCCGAGATAGGTCGCCGCCAGTTCGAACGGGGCGCCGGTCATCAGGACGGAATCATCGAGGGAGACGCGCGCGCCCGGCACATTGCTACGGTCGTCCGCATCCCCGGCCGGACCCTGGTCGATCTCCCCCAGCATCTGCTGGGCTTCCTTCAGCCCGATGGAGCAGAGGTGGTTGAGCATGCGCCGGGCAATGCGCTGATACTGGCGGGGCCCGCCAGTCCTTCGTGGACGCAGACGTCCCGGGCACGTCGGGCCGCTGATCTTCCTGGCGGCCCCCCATGCCTACACCCAGCCCCGGTCCCGGCAGCCGGCCGCCACCCGATCGATGGCCACCACGTACGCCGCGTCACGCATGTACAGCTTGCGCTTGGCGGCCAACCGGCTGATGGAGTGGTAGGCGGCGGTCATCTTGTTGTCCAGGCGGGACAGGACGTCGTCCTTTTCCCAGAAGTAGTTCATGTTGCACTGGACCTGCTCGAAGTAGCTGCAGGTCACCCCGCCGGCGTTGGCCAGGAAATCGGGGATCACGAAGATGCCCCGCTCGGCGATGACCTTGTCGGCGCCGGGGGTCGTGGGCCCGTTGGCCCCTTCGGCGATGATCTTCACCTTGGCGGAGATCCGCCCCACATTCTCGGAAGTGATCTGGTTCTCGAGGGCTGCGGGGATGAGGATATCCACCTCCTGGTCGATCCACTTGTCGCCGGGCAGGACGGTGTAACCGGCGGCTTCGGTCTTGCCCTTGTCGATGCCGCCGAAGCGGTCGGTCATGCCCCGCAGTTCGGCCAGGTCGACGCCCTCGGGGCGGGCGAAGGCGAAGGTCGTCTGTTCGGCCTGATCCCAACTGGACACGCAGACCACCTTGCCGCCGAGTTGATGGTAAAGATCGATGGCGTACTGGGCCACATTCCCGAAGCCCTGCACGCTGGCGGTGGTCGCCGCCGGGTCGATGCCCAGTTCGACGAGAGCCTCGCGCAGACAGTAGATCACACCGTAACCCGTGGCCTCGGTGCGGCCCAGACTGCCGCCCATGCCGACGGGCTTGCCGGTGATCGCGCCGGGGTAATGGCCCCCGGAAAGGACCTCGTACTCATCCAGCATCCAGAGCATGTGCTGGGGGTTGGTCATCACGTCGGGGGCGGGCACGTCGGCCACCGGCCCGATGTTGCGGGCGAGCTGGCGGATCCAGCCGCGGCAGATGGCCTCCTGCTCCCGTGCGCTCAGGTTGTGGGGGTCGCAGATCACGCCGCCCTTGCCGCCGCCCAAGGGGATGTCGGCCACGGCGCACTTCCAGGTCATCCACATGGCAAGGGCGCGCACGGTGTCGATGGTCTCCTGGGGATGAAAGCGGATGCCGCCCTTGGCCGGACCGCGGGCATCGTTGTGCTGGACGCGGAAACCCTGGAAAACCTGGACCTGCCCGTCGTCCATCCGCACCGGAATGGTGAAGTGGTACTCGCGCTGGGGTGAGCGGAGGAAATCCCGGGTCCCCTGATCCAGCGCCAAGAGATCGGCGATCTTGTCGAACTGGCTCCGGGCCATGGCGAAGGGATTGAAGGATGCATCCTGTGTCATGTTCTGCTCCGGGCGGACCGGCCGCCGGGTTCGGATGAGGCCCTAATCGGCCCCTTCCAGGGTACCGGGCTTCAAGACGACTCCCCTGCGGGAACGGCCGTCGATCAAAACCCCCACTTCCGCCGGCAAATGAATATGCCGGATGAATTCTCCGCAATATTTTCCGGGCTGGGCGTCGAGCCAATCCCAGTCCAACCGGCTGCTTCCCTCGGTTGTGTTGACCGTCAGGTACCCCACCTGGAAGCTGGTGAGGTTCTGGAAGAAGTGGCTGCCTTGGCTGGGCGTGATCTTGAAATCGTCCAGATCGGTCTCCACGATGACGTGGGCTCCGGAGATCTGGTCCCAGCGCACGGGGATGCCCAGCCAGCGGTCGGACGACCCCCAGCGCCCCGGTCCCATCAGCATGTAGCGGGTCGCCTTCCCCACCAGTTCCCGGTTGAGGGCCCCGATCTCGGCGGCGATTTCTTCGGTGCGCGCCCGGTCGAAACGGTCGCGCGGCACGTACACGATGTCACGGATCTCGTCGTGGCGCCCGTTGCCCAGGGCCACGTTGGTGGCCACGACGGCCTCGTCGCTCCACAGCAGATCCTCGGGAATGTCCGGAGCGTCATAACCGGCCGCCAGGGGACGGATCTGCAGGAACCCGAACTGGTGGGGATGGTTGGGTTGGTCGCTGAGGACGACGGCGAATTCGATCTCCACCTCCGCGCTCATGGTGCGGCGGCCCAGCTCCAGCAGCAGCTTGATGATTTCCGCCAGGGGAAAGGCGTCCCCGTTCAGGATGTGGGCGAAGGAGACCAGAGGCGTTCCCTTGCGGTGGATGCCGGGATAGATGATGTCGTTGTCCGGGGAATAGATGGAACCCAGGTGTTCCAGGGTGCCGTGTCGCAGCGCGTCCTCGAGCCCCAGCGTTGCCAGGTTGAAGTCCTCATTGGCCACCGGGTAGGCGTCGGGGTCCGATACGTCCACGGCCAGGAATTCGCGCTGGCTGTTCTTGAACCAGTCGCTGGTGTTGCCGAACTGGGGCAACACATGGGGGTTGGCGGGGCTGAAACGCAGCACCTTGCCGCCCTCGACGATGGTGCGCCCCATACCCATGGCCACCGCCACCACGCCGTCCGAAGGATCCAACCCGCCGACGGGATAGAAATTGGATGAGTGCGCCACGCCGGAAAAGTGGGGGTAGTCGTAGTGTTCGTAACGGCGGCCCACCATCTGCTGGATGATGATGGCCATCTTCTCTTCCTCGATGCGGTTGCTCGTGGCCTCGACGTAGCTCTTGGCCGCATTGCTGTAGGCCGAGGCGAAGACGAGCTTGATGGCGTCGCAGAGCTGGTCCAGCCGGATCTTCAGATCCGTGTGGCTGTTGGCCAACATGAACGTGGAATAGACCCCGGCGAAGGGTTGGAACTGGCTGTCCTCCAGCAGGCTGGAGGAACGCACCGCCAAGGGATAGCGGATCTGCTCGAGGAACGTCTCCAGGTCGACGTAGATGTCGGGCGGCAGCTTGGCTGCCAGGAAGCGTGCTACGATTTCCTCGTCCTTGTGGTCCTGCAGGGCGAATTCCCGCAAGTCGGACTGGGCCATGAACTTGTCGAAGACGTCGGTCCCGATCACCGCCGTGGCCGGAACCTGGATCACGGTATCGGGAAATCGGTGGGTCACACCGTACCGGTGCAGGATGGAATTCATGAAGGCCAACCCGCGGCCCTTGCCCCCCAGCGAACCGCCTCCGATGCGCACGAAGGGACTGCTGAGGTCGAAGGTGCGCCGGGAGAAGTCCGCCACGATACCCTGACGACTCTCGGCGCGGAAGGTGTTGATGGATTTGATCAGGTAGGTCCGCAACTCCTCCACGTCGGGGAATTCGGTGACCTTGCGGGGCCGCAGCATGTCGGCCAGGGCAAACTCCGTGCGCGCCCGCAGCCAGTTGGAAAAATGGTCGTGGGAAGCGTGGAAGAAGATCGAATCGGCGGGCACTGTCCGCAGGAGGTCCACCAGGGTCCGCAGGTCGCGGGCGCGGCCGAGTTCCTTCCCTTCCTGGTCCCGGAACACGAAATCCCCGAACCCGAAATTATCCAGCATGAACGTCCGCAGCTCCCGCAGGAGCTTGCGGGAATTCTTGTGGATGAAGCCCGCGCCCACCGCAGCCGCGGTTTCGGCCATTTCCAGGTTGGTCGACTGCAACACCGCCGGCGTGTGCGGGTCCACGTATTTGACCCGGCGGATGAACTCCGCCCCCGCGTCCGGCCGCAGGTTCCCCTTCCAGGGAAACCGGCCGTCGGAGATCACGCCCAGGAGCTGGTCCTTGTAGAGGCCGTAGAGGCTCCAGGCCTCCTCGAAGGTCGAGGCCAGCAGGATCTTGGGCCGGGCCCTGAGGCGCAGCAGGCGATGGGAGATGTTCAGGCCCTCATCCATCAGGGACTGGGTCTGTTCCAGGACCTCGGTGTAGAGCATGGGCAGATACGAGGAGTAGAACCGCACCGAATCCTCGATGAGCAGGATGCAGCGCACGTCGCCGTACCGCGAGTCGTGGGCGACGTTGAGCGAATCCTCGCAATACTTGATGATGGCCAGCAGCAGCCGCACGTCGCCGTTCCAGAGAAAGAACCGGTCGATGGCGCTGTCCCGGTCCCGCTCCTTCAGATGCTGGAGCTCGCGGGGGTTGAAGGAGAGGCTGAAGACCGGCAGATCCTTGTGCTCCTCCTTGATCCGGGAGGCCAAAGTCGAGGCGTCCATGGCGCCCAGCCGGCTCATGGTGATGACCATGTCGAAGGGGCGCGTGCTGATCAGACGCAGGGCCTCCTCGCCGGTCGAAGCGCGGGTGATGAAGGGAGGAAAGCTGAGGTTCAGCTCGCGATACTCGCCCAGCAGCAGTTCCGTCAGGCGCCCCCCCTCCTCCAGGGTGAAGGCGTCGTACATGCTGGCGACCAGGAGGATCTCCTGGACTCGATGGGGCATGAGCTGGTCGAACCCGGCAAACCGGATTCTGGCCTGTCCCGTCGTGGAGTTGCGGATTTTTTCAGACATGAAACCACGCTAATGCATGGGATCGGGTTCTGCCAGGGGAATCAACCCGGGAACCGACCCGGTCACCGGCCCGGATTCAGAAACGCCAGCCGAAAGCAAGGGTCGGTCCCTGCGGCCCGGAAGCGGCGGAAACGATCCCGCAGCCGCGGTTCAACCGCGGAACCAACCAACCCGCCGCGGTTCCCAGGGCGGTCCGATCCCAACCGGGCACCCCCGCGGGATCGAGGGCCGCCAGATGCGCGGCCAAACCCTCCCCGGCTTTCCCATCAGGCCTTGAATTCCACACCCTGGGCCAGGTGGACTTCCCCGCCCCAGTTGATGGTGTTGGTCTGGCGGCGCATGTATGCCTTCCAGGAATCCGAACCGGATTCGCGTCCGCCGCCGGTTTCCTTCTCGCCCCCGAAGGCGCCGCCGATCTCGGCTCCGCTGGTTCCGATGTTCACGTTGGCCAGACCGCAATCGCTGCCCAGATAGCTGGTGAAGGCCTCGGATTCGGCCATGCTGTCGGTGTAGACCGCCGAACTGAGACCCTGCGGCACGTCGTTGTGCATCTTCAGGGCCTGGTCGAAGGTCTTGTACTTCATCACGTACAGCACCGGGGCGAAGGTCTCGTTCTGCACGATCTCGGCCTTGTTCTCGATGGCGATGATGGTCGGCTGCACGAAGGTGGCCGCACCGAAGGGTTTGAGGACCTTGCCGCCGTACAGGACCTTGCCGCCCTGCTTCTTGGCCGCGGCGATGGCCTTCTCGTAGTCCGCCACCGCGCCCTCGTCGATCAACGGGCCCATGAGGGTCCCGGGATCCAGGGGATCGCCGATCTGCACCCGCTTGTAGTTGGCGATCAGCTTCTTGACGAAGGTGTCGTAAACCTTCTCCTGGATGATCAGCCGGCGCGTGGAAGTGCAACGCTGGCCCGCCGTGCCCACGGCGCCGAAGAAGGCGCTGGCCAGGGCCCCGGTCAGGTCGGCCTTATCGGAGATGATGATGGCGTTGTTGCCGCCCAGTTCCAGGATCGAACGGCCCAGGCGGGCGCCGACCACGCCGCCGATGCGCTGACCCATGCGGGTCGAGCCGGTCGCGCTGATCAGCGGGATGTCGTGGTCGTTGATCAGCAGTTCGCCGACCGTGCTGCCGCGGCCGATGGTCACGCAGCTGATGCCCTCGGGCAACCCGTTGGCGCGGAACACCTCGTTCACGATGTTCTGGCAGGCGATGGCGCACAGGGGGGTCTTGCTGGACGGCTTCCACAGGGCCACGTCGCCGCAGACCCAGGCCAGGGCCGTGTTCCAGGCCCACACCGCCACCGGGAAGTTGAAGGCGCTGATGACGCCCACGACCCCCAGCGGATGCCACTGTTCCATCATGCGGTGCTTGGGCCGTTCGCTCTGCAGGGTGGGGCCGCTGAGCGTGCGGCTCAAACCCACGGCGAAGTCGCAGATGTCGATCATCTCCTGGACCTCGCCCAGACCCTCGGTGCGGATCTTGCCCATTTCCAGGCTCACCAGGGCGCCCAGCATGTCCTTTTTCTCGCGCAAAGCCAAGCCGACCTGCCGCACGATCTCGCCGCGTTTGGGCGCCGGCAAGGCACGCCAGGCGATGAAGGCCTTCTTGGCCTGTTTCATGACCTTGGCATAATCGGCCGCCGAGGCCTGCTCGATCCGGGCCAGGCTTTCGCCCGTCGTGGGGCTGAACGTTTCCAGATGGTCCCCGCTGCCGGCGAACCATTCGCCGCCGCAGTTGGCGCCCTTCAGGCGGGCCTTCAGGCCGAGGGCGCGGAAAATCCGGTTCTTCTCATTCGTCCCTTTGCTTTGCTTTTTCTTGGCAGCCATCGCTTGCCTTCCTCTCGGATCAGGTTTCCAGGGATGTGCTTTCTTCACGACATTCGATTCCCGATCCGGCCAGCTCGTCCAGGATCGGGCGGTAGATTTCCGGGTGCACGGGCCGCGCCACGCCTCGTTGGGGCACGCGACCGGCCAGGATCAGGCGCACGGCTCCGGCGGCAGGCAGGGAGACCGTGCGGCTCATGGCCGAATCCCCGCCGACCTCGCCGCAGGTGATCAGGGTCGAGGTGATCCGTTCGTAACGGTCTTGCTCGGGGTAACGGACCTTGAAATCATGGAACAGGACCACCATGTCCCGCTCGTCCGGCCCGAAGACCAGTTTTTCCAGCATGATGTCCCCCAGCAGGTCCAGGGGAGACACCGCATCGTGGCCAACGGGCCGGTCCGAGGTCATGCCCAGCCAGGCCAGGTTGTGCAGGGGCAGACTGTCCACCGGGATACCCAGTCGCTGCGCCACCGCACCGCGCAGATCCTCGCCCGGCTTCGCTTCCACCAGTTCGGCCAGGTACTCGGCGCAGGTCAAACCTTTGGCGGGACGGGACTCGGAACTCAGGAGGCCCAGGCACCCGAAATTGTGCATGGTGTCGCACCAGCCCACACTGCGCAGGGTTCCCCGGAACAGGGTCTGCAAACCGCCGCCGAGGCCGTAGATGCTTTCATACTCCAGGGAGTCGCGGTTGGGGTAGGCCTCGAAATCGCCCGCACCCGCGACGCGGACCAGGTGGATGTCCCGGAACAATTCGCTGCCGGGAACCCGCACGATATGGCCGTCCTCGCGATAGCTGGCGGAATTCCGGCTCGCCAGCAGCACCCCGCGCGGCGCCCAGGAAAACTTGTAGCCGAAGGGGTTGTCGTTGGATTCGGGCGCCACCAGCCCCCCGCAATAGGAGCGGAAGTGGACGACCTCGCCGCCGGTTTCCCGCACACCGTCGATGACCGACATGGCCGACATGTGGTCGATTCCCGGATCCAGGCCGATCTCGTTCAGGAACAGGAGGTCCTTGTCGCGGGCCTCGGCGTCCATGGCGGCCATCTCGGGTGAAACGTAGGAGGCCGTCACCAGGTGGCGTCGGTGCTCCAGGCAGAGCTTGGCCACCCGCGGGTGGAAGGTAAAGGGCAGCAGGCTGACGACCAGGTCGGCGGCGGCAACCAGGCTTGAAATCGTTTCCGCATCATCCAGGTCGAGAAAGAGCGGGTGGCCGTGGGGATGGCCGGCGATCATCTGTTCGGCTCCCGACACATCCAGGCTGGTGACCGTGACATCCAGGTCGTGGTCCAGCAGATCCCTCACCAGGGGGCTCGCCACCCTGCCCGCACCCAGCACCAGAACCTTCTGCATGGGAACCCTTTCGATTGCTGCGGTTACCGACCGGACCGGTCCAGGTGTTCCTGGAGATACCGGTAGTCGGGCGTGAGCGCACCGCGATGAGTGATGGCCGCCTTCTTCAGGTAGGACGGCAGCATCAGGGATTCGAATCCCGTTCCGAAATCCGTGTTGGCCAGATCGGCCACCATATCCTTCAGCGCGCTGCTGAAGCTGAGGGAGGACTCCCTGGGCAATTCGCAGGGCAGGTTGTCCACCGACATGATCACCGGGCCGCTCCCGGCGACACCCGGTGACGCCTCCATGCGGTCGGGGTCCACCACGAAGCAGGGTTCATCCGGCATGGTGGCCTTCAGGGTCAATTCCACGGCACCGTGGATGTCGCAACTGATGTCCCCGATCACCCGCAACCGGGGCGGGACATCCCGGCCATACGCGCTGCGGGCCCACTTGCGCGTCACCAGGCGGGGATACCGATCCTCCCAGTAGATGGTGTTCAACATGATGTCCAGGTGCGGCAGGTGGTCCGCGAAGACCCCGCGGTAGTTCTCCGGGTGCCGGTAATAGTCCTGCAGGACGAACTGGGCCTCCTCCGCACGGGGCTCGACCATGTTCTCCTCGTGGAAGATCACCATGGCCACCGGACCCAGGGTCCCCGGGCGGGCCGCGGCGGCAGCCGGCAGGTCGGCCACGTCCAGCGGGATCACCGGCAGGCAGTCCAGGATCTCCTGACAACCCCGCGAAACATTCCCGTAGCCGGCGATGCCGATGATCACCGAACCCTCATGTTCACCCATCCCGTCCCGGGCGATGGTGGCGCCGATCCCGGTCAGGTGCCGCTTGGCTGCGTCCAGGTCGGGGTATTCATGCGCCGGCAGGATCTGCGCCAAGGGCGTCTCGACCCCTTCGGATCGCCGCCGCAGGCCCCAGGCCCGCAAGGTCTCCAGGGTGCCCGCATAACCGGCGTGGACGCTGAAGAAGATCAGGCGACGATTCTGTTCGTCGGAAATCCGCTCGTAGTCGATCAGGGTGGCCTTGCGTTCCAGGATTCCCTGCAACAGCGGCATGTTGTAGGCCTGACCCTTGATGGTGTGGGAGAAAAAGAGATGCACCTTGCCGGGCTGCACCAGTGGCAGGGGTATTTCCTTCACGGCCAGGAGGATATCGGCGCCCGACAGATCTTCCTGCACCAGCGCTCCGGCGGCCAGATACTCTTCGTCCTTGAAGACCCGGATCGGCGACGGCTGGACGATGAACTGGATCCCATGTTCCTTCCGCAGGGAGGCAACATCCTCGGGGATCAACGGCACGCGGCGTTCCCACTCGTTCTTGTCTTCCCTGCGGATGCCGACGACTGCGGCCATGGAGTTCCCCGTCCTGGTGATGTCATGGGTGCGGGACGTCCCCGACGGGGCATCCGTCAGCGAAAGCTAAATGGGCCGTCAACAGGAGTCAAGGGACCCCCCGGATCCCGCGAAAACGCAAATGATTCCGGATTGATTTTCCCATGACAAAACTCGGTCTCGCCCCTACAATCCCGCCCATTGGATGCCGCCCTCGAATCGCGGGCACCGTGTCGGCGTATTCCCGGAAGGATGACCCATGGCTTTCAATGCCTACGCCGTACCCGTTACCCAGGCCCTGCAGTTCTTCAGCAGGACCTGCAGTGTCTTCAAGGAAGATGACTCGGGGTTCGCGCCGACTCCCAACCAGTTCACCGTGGCCCAGCAGGTCGCCCACGTGGCCCAGACCATCGATTGGTTCATGGAGGGCGGGTTCCGGCCCGAGGGCTTCGACCTGGATTTCGCCGCTCACCAGCTCTCCGTCCGCGAGGTGAAATCCCTGCAGGCTGCCCTGACCTGGCTGGCCGGGGCCGTGGACCGGGCCTCGGCATATCTCAAGGACCAGACAGCCGAGCAGATGATGCAGCCCATCGCGGACGGCCCGATCATGGCGGGTGAGCCGCGTGCGGCCGTGGTGGCGGCCATCGCGGAGCACACGGCCCATCATCGCGGTTCCCTGGCCGTTTACGCGCGTCTGTTGGGGTATTCCCCGCCCATGCCCTACGGGGAGTGAGCGCCGTCTACCCGAGAAAATCGAGGCGGCCGGGAAACCGGCCGCCCCTTGTTGCTTCTGCCGGTGGGCGACCAGCGCGCCTATCCGCTGCGGATGACGAAGGCGTAGATCAGGGGCAACACGAAACCCAAGCCCATGAGAAAACCTCCCCGGCCGGCCAGCCCCTTGCGTCCCTTGACCAGGAAGATCCCCGAAATCGCCAGAATGATCAGGATGCCCGCGTAGGCATCGGCGATTCCCGTCCAGGGTCCCTTGCCCGAGTTCAGGTGCATGAAGTTCACGTCCCACAGCAGGGACCGCTTGGCGAAGCCGTCCCGCACCACGCTTCCGGTCGCCAGATCCACGTCGTACCGGGCACCCTCGGCGAAGACCTGCAGCTTGTCCGGAGCCGCCCGCCACGTGCTCTTGACGGGCTCGGCAGGCGCCAGGAGCTCCAACACCCGTGGGGTGATCTCCTCGGTGGGACCGGCTCCCACGGGTCCGATGGATGACTCCTCACGGGTCCGCCGGTAATTGGCGTCCCAGTGGTGGGCGTGATTCACGGCGATGCCGCTGACGGCATAAACCAGGGTCAGGCCCACGGTCAGAAATCCCAGCTCCCGGTGCAGGAACCGGCAAACACGGCGAAACATGCTCAAGGGCCGCCCTACTTGCCGGCGACCACGGCGCCGGTGCCGCTGAGCTGGTAGACGGTCTTGCAGGCGTCTTCACCCTCGACCAGGCAAGCGGCATTCTTTTTCCCCTCGCCGTCCTTGACCTGTTCGGCCGGCTTCAAGGAGATGAGGTTGGCGGTCCAGACACCCTCGGCGGTCACGCTCTCCCCCATGATTTCGGGCGGAAAGACGATTTCTCCGTCCTTGACCTTCACGCGCAGGCTCTCACCCTCGGTATCGGAGGCCAGGTTGATCCAGCAACCGCGATAGGCGCAAACGCCGACGGCGAGCCCCGTGACGCGGATGGCCTTGCCGACGAATGCGTCGGGGTTGGCCAGGACATCGCTGATCCGCACGGTATCCGGAGCGGAGATCCCCTTGCCGTAGACCTTGGCGGAATCCGCTGCTTGGGCGGTACCCACGGCGAGCAACAGGATGATGGCGAGCATGATGGTAGTCGTGCGCATGGTCATTCGTCCTTGGTTGAAGTCGGGAGGGGCCGGATTTCGGCAGCCAATTCCTACGCAGAAAATAGAGTTTCAATTGCCTAATATCAAGTTTCCAGGGCAAATTCCAGGCCGGCAGCCAGGCCGTTTTTCCAGTTCACCCAGTTGTGGCCCGCGTGGCGGAGATCCAGTTCGCAGCGGGCGCCGCGGGCCGACAACTCGCGGTGGAGGTTGCGGTTGCTGGGCAAGAGCCATTCCAGGGTTCCGCAATCCAGCCACCAGCGCAGGTCGGGAAGGTCTCCCGGATGTTCCAGCACCGTGCGCAGAAACTCCTCGTCGCCGCCGAAGGGCCGGCCGTAATCCATGTCCGAGCTGAACTGGAACGCCCCGCTCTGGGTCACGACCCGCCCGAAGAGGTCGGGCCGCTTCCAGGCCAGCTGAGCGCTCAACAGTCCGCCCAGGCTGGCGCCCCAGGCGGTCGCCTCGCCGTTCCAGGGTGCCCGTTCGGAAACCCGGGGCACGACCTCGTCACAGACGAAGCGCCGGTATGCGGGGTTGAAGGCGTAGTCACGCGTACGCTCGCGAGGGGGGATGAAGACCAGGTGCGCCGGCCGAACCCTGCCCGTCTCCAGCAGCAGGTCGAGCAGCCGCGGCACCCGGCCCCAACCGAAGTAGGCCTTGCCGTCCTGGAAGACGATCCACGGCAAGCTGTCGGCGGCATGGCCGGCAGGAGAATAGACCAGCACCGGCCTCGTCTGTCCCAGGATTTCTGATTCGATGTTCAGCCGCAGGGTCCGGCCGCGGGTCGGAGCATCGGCCCGCGACACCAAGGGATGAGGAGCATAGTCCGGGCCGGCAAGATGACAGGCGTAGGGCCACCAGGGGTTCAGCCGGGGACGATCGTTGGCCGGATCGGGCCGACGCGCGCCGTCCGCATCGAGATAGGCATATTCGAAATAGGCGTCGTCGGGCAAGTCGAAAGGGGCCATTTCCGCCACCGGCAGGGGTCGGCGGTTCCAGTCCGTCAGGTCGCTCAGCAGGTGGGTGGCCCAGGGCGGCGCCTGCAGCTCGACACGCACGCTCACTCCTCGGGTTCGGACAACCGCAGCCGCTTGGCTGCCTTCTTGCGTTCGTTCTCGTCGAGCAGCGACTTGCGGATGCGGATGGACTGGGGCGTGCACTCCACGTACTCGTCGATCCGCAGGTACTCCAGCGCCTCCTCCAGGCTCATCTTCAGCGCCGGGGCGATCTTCATTTTCCGGTCGCTGCCGGACGCGCGCATGTTGGTCAGCTGCTTGGCCTTCTGCGCGTTGACGATCAGGTCTTCGTCCCGCATGTACTCGCCGATGACCTGGCCCGTGTAGAGGTTCTCGCCGGGATCGATGAAGAACGTCCCACGGTCCTGCAGGGCGTCCAGGGCGAAGCCCACGGCCCTGCCCGAGCCCAGGCTGACGATGCTGCCGGTGGTGCGGCCGGGCACCGTGCCCTTGAAGTATTCGTACTGCAGGAAGCGATGGTGCATGACGATCTGGCCCGCGGTGGCCCGCAACATGCGGCTGCGGAATCCGATCAGGCCGCGACTGGGAATGCTGAACTCCAGGTAGGCCCGTCCGTCCTTCTGGTCCATCTTGAGCATCTCGCCCCGCCGGGTGGCCGCGAACTCGATCACCGTTCCGGCCAGGTCCGAGGGCACGTCGACGTTGAGGACCTCCACCGGTTCGGCCTTGCGGCCGTCGATCTCCTTGTAGATCACCTGGGGCTGTCCCACCATGAATTCAAAACCCTCGCGCCGCATCCTCTCCATGAGAATGGACAAATGCAGGATCCCGCGCCCGCTGACCTTGAACCGATCGGCGGACTGGGTGTCCTCCACCCGCAGGGCCACGTCGCGCTCGGCTTCCCGGTACAACCGGTCACGCACCTGGCGGCTGGTGACGAACTTGCCCTCCTGCCCGTAGCCGGGCGAGTCGTTGGGCATGAAGAACAGGCTCAGGGTGGGATCGTCGACCGCGATGATGGGCAGGGGTTCGGGATGTTCCGCATGACACAGCGTATCGCCGATATCGACGCCCTCCAGCCCGACCACGGCACAGATGTCGCCGCACACCACATGGTCGACCTCGCGGCGTCCCAGGTTGTCGAACACGAACACCTGCTTGGCCTGGGACTTCTGGCGCGTGCCGTCCCGCTTGACCAGGACCACCTGCTGCTTGGCGTCCAGGCTGCCGCGCTCGATGCGCCCGATGCCGATGCGGCCCACGTAGCCGCTGTAGTCCATGGCAGCGATCAGCATCTGCAAGGGGCCCTCCTTCGCCTTGGGGGCCGGCACACAGCGGACGATCATGTCCATCAGGGGCTTGAGATCCTGACGCTCGTCGTCCAGTTCGCCCACGGCCCAGCCGTCGCGCCCGGAGGCATAGACTCCGCGGAAATCGAGCTGTTCGTCGCTCGCATGGAGATCGACGAAGAGGGTGAAGACCTCGTCGAGAACCTCGTGGGGGCGCGCCCCGGCCCGGTCGACCTTGTTGATCACGACCACGGGCTTGAGTTCCAGCTGCATGGCCTTCTGCAACACGAAGCGCGTCTGGGGCATGGGTCCCTCGAAGGCGTCCACCAGCAACAGCACGCCGTCGGCCATCTTCAGCACGCGCTCCACTTCGCCGCCGAAATCCGCGTGGCCCGGAGTATCGATGAGGTTGATGCGCGTATCACCGTAGGTCACGGCGAAGTTCTTGGCGGTGATGGTGATGCCGCGCTCTCTCTCGAGATCGCCGGAGTCCATGACCCGATCGCGCACTTCCTGACCCTCACGGAAGACATGGCATTGCTGCAGGATCTGATCCACCAGGGTGGTCTTGCCGTGGTCCACGTGGGCGATGATCGCCACGTTCCGAATTTCCATGCTCGTATCTCTTCTATGCTGTTGAGGAAAGGTGAGGGCGGAAAAAATGGGGAGCTCGCGGGGCCCCCCAGATCGCGTGTCCGGCCGGGAATATGGTGCCTCGTTCAAGGATTGCCAAATTCGGCATTTACGATGCGGTTGGCCATATCAGGTCCGGTACGCAATATCATCATACCGCAATCCCGCGCCGGTGGCAAGCCGGCCGGTCAACGATAATCCGCCGTCTATGTCCGCAGACAACTCCGGCACTCGGATTTCCAGCACGCTTTCCACGCCGGCCTTGCCGGGATGAGCTGAACGACGCCCTCCGGAGGACAACGAGAGAGATACGGCCTCG
>Ga0210044_10001106_pt1 | contig 41076 bp, 35 predicted proteins | sample CryGey13umfilter_2_FD_183959 | JGI IMG/M metagenome (GOLD analysis project Ga0210044, IMG submission 183959) | Groundwater microbial communities from aquifer in Utah, USA - Crystal Geyser 4/9/14 3 um filter (SPAdes) (version 2) | ecosystem: Environmental > Aquatic > Deep subsurface >... | reverse complement strand
CCCCCCGATGATATCGGCGATGAACCGCTGATGCTGGCTCGGCAACTCCCCGGAGTGATCTTTGGCATATCCGCTGACCGAAAGCTAATGGCGGAAAGAATCATCAGGGCTTACAATCCCGATGTTTTCATTCTTGATGACGGCTTTCAGCATCGAAAAGTTCATCGGGACATTGATATTGTTGTCCTCGATGCGGCGCGTCCGTTCAATAATGGACATTGCCTTCCCGCTGGACTACTGCGCGAACCGATAACGAGTTTATCCCGCGCGGGCATAATCATAATCAGGACTCAGAAAGGAACAACGCCCCAGGCGGGTTTGCCGGAGCGCATAAAATCTATCGCACCGAAAGCCGAAATTATCGAGGCGAGCATCGTCCCCAAAAAGCTAGAGTCGCTATCCGGCATCGATACGAAACCGATTGAGTTCTTGCGGGGAAGAAAGGTGATCGCCTTCTGCGGGATAGGCAATCCTGATGGTTTTCGAATGATGCTTAGCGAGCTTGGCGCGGATATCCGAGGTTTCAGAGCTTTTCGGGACCATCATCGGTATTCGGAAAAAAATTTGCATGAAATTGGGAGACAATTCTCAAAAGCTGACGCGGAGATTTGTGTTACCACGATGAAGGATGGGGTTAAATTGACCAATGATAAATTTGACTTTCCATTGTTTTTATTGGATATTGGGTATGAGATTGGTGCCGGGGACAGGGAACGGTTTTTATCTTTTGTGATTGGAGTAATAAGTGCAGATATGGCGATCATACTATAAGCTGTCCAGAAAGGCGTACGCGGAGCTATTTATCGGGAGGAGTATGAAATGATAATCACGCAGACGGGGCCACAAAACGTTGGAGACATCGCGATACACTTCGAGCATGGGAATCTGTATCTTTCTCCAGAAGAATACCAAAGAGAAAATGTGTGGAATCTGGAGCAAAAAAGACTTCTAATTGACTCAATATTTCGCGAAATGGATATTCCTAAATTTTATTTATGGAAGATTGACCAAGAAACATTGTCAGGGGGATATCCCGATGGAGAGATGAAGAAACATTACAAAGACATTCTTGAGAAAAAGCGAAGGGAAGATGATGAACCAAATCCATTTGTATATGAAGTCGTTGACGGACAGCAACGGATCAGAACAATACTGGAATACATGGGTGTTGGGGCGAAAAGTTCCGAATACTACCGTGGAGTATGGGGGAAACAGTTCCCCGCACCTGATGATACACCATTAGCTAAGGGCAAGTGTTTTGCGCAACTTACTGCAAATCAGCAGATCAAATTCAAGGGTGGCCGCCTGACGGTAATGGTTTTGGAAAAAGCAGGAATCGATGACATTCGAGATATGTTTACACGGCTCCAAAACGGGACGCCTTTGAATGCGCAGGAAAAGCGCGATGCTATGGGGTCATCGGTAGGGCGAATAGCTCGAGATATGGCTCTTTTGCCTTTCTTCAGTAAGTCCGTAAGTTTTGGGGCAGAGCGTTCAACTCATAAGCTTGTGGCATCTCAGATGCTTCAATTGGAGCGGAAAGAAAAGATAGTGAGCTGCACTTCCAGACAACTGGACAAACTATATGAGTTCTATAGGAAGGCACAATTTGAGAAAAGTGTTGGAGATAGAACACGAACGATCTTGACAGTCTTGGGCAAGATATTCCCTAACAAGAACCCCCATCTTAATCAAAACTATGCCTTGAGTCTTTATTGGGCGTTATCCAGAATTACGCAATCATACAAGATCCCGGAGAACGAGTACGCGAGAATTAAGGATAATTTCGAACGATTGGACATCAACCGTCTGGAGGCAATGGGTAGGGACTTTAAAGAAGCGCCACAGGACAAGATTTATGAGGAACTGACTTTGGCAATGTCCCGCGGGAATACCGGAACTGACGGTATTTCAACTCGCCACGATATACTGTGCCAATACCTTTTCCAAGATGTTGGCCTAGAGTCCTTACCTAAACTTGACCCTCAGAGAATTTTCACACACGAGGAGAAACTAATCCTTTACCACAGGGCTAATGGATGTTGCCAATTGTCTTTTGCCGGAAAGGTCTGCGCTCGTCAGCTAGATTTCGATGAGTCTGCTGTCGATCACATCTCTCCACATAGCAAGGGTGGTCAAACAACACTCGAGAACGGTCGCATAGCACATAAATCGTGTAACATAGCACGTGGAACGCGAGATGACTTTGATCCTGCTATTGAATGCAGTTTATTGGCCGGCAAATCGGCTTCCGAGTCCTGAGCAATCATCTTCGTATCTTGACATTATCATTTCCCTCGGTTATAATGATGGCATGAAGGATCAAAGATTCACTATTATATATACCAAAGAAAAACACTGGATAGTCGCCAGATGTGTCGAAATCGACGTGGTCTCTCAGGGAAAGACGATGAAGTCCGCCGAGAAGAATATAAAAGAAGCAATCTCCCTCTTTATAGAAAGCTTTGGATTGCCGTAAACGAGGAGAACCCCGGGAAGGTCGCGGAGGCAGACTCGTAGGTCGGGTTCTGAGTCCCGATGGAATCGGAATGAAAAGCCCGACATGCACCAGTGTAGAATCGCATTTTGTCGGGTTTCTCACCCTGTCAGAGACGGGGTTCGGAACCCGACCTACTTCGGGTCATAGGCACATGAGATGATCGAAAAAGTCATAAGAATACGAAAGATGGCCAAATATTCTTCCATCCGCGAAGACCTCGAATTTTGGCTGAGCAAAACCCCGGAAGAGCGGATAGCCACAGTGGAATTTTTAAGAAAGCAATTTGGTGGAAGTACAGCAAGACTTCAGAGAACTGCTCGAGTTATTCAACGCTCATAAAGTTGAATACCTTATAGTCGGAGCTTACGCGTTGGCGCTTCATGGCGCCCCCCGATTCACCGGCGACCTCGACATCCTTATCAAGCCGGAAGAGGGTAATGCTTTGCGGATTATCGCGGCTCTCGATAAATTCGGTTTTTCATCATTAAATCTATCAACTACCGATCTTGAGAAACCGGATACAATCATACAACTTGGAATACCGCCTGTCCGAATCGATATCATTACATCGCTCACAGCCGTTTCCTGGGATGAAGCTTTTCGAGGGAAGGTAGAAGGACTTTTGGGAGATGTCTGCGTTTATTATCTTGGCAGAGACCAGTATGTAACTAATAAGAAGGCGATAGGGAGGAATAAGGATATGGCTGATTTGGAGGCATTAGGAGAGGATTGATATTTATGGCCATCGGGGGGAAGCCGAAGGCAGATAAATACGTATAATTCTATGACTGACAACACTACTCACTATTTCGATTTTCTGATTATCGGATCCGGCATGGCCGGATTATCGTTGGCGCTGGAGCTTTCCGAAATCGGCACAGTGGCGGTTTTGACCAAAAAACGCGATTCGGACAGCAACACAAATTATGCCCAAGGGGGAATAGCGGCTGTTACATCCTCCAATGATTCATTCGAATCGCACATCAATGACACGCTTCGAGTAGGATGCGGCCTATCCAACCCGGAGGTGGTTGAGAAAATTGTGCGCTCGGGACCGGATAATGTCCGTTGGCTGACCAATTTGGGCGTGAATTTTGCCGCCCAAGACTCAAAGGGAAGCAACAGTGAGGATTTCGACCGCGGCAAGGAAGGTGGACATACTCACAGCCGCGTCCTACACGTGGCGGATTACACCGGACGGGAAATTGAGCACCGCCTTCTGATGGCAGTCCGCGCGCATAAAAATGTGGAGCTGTTCGAAAATCATTTGGCTATTGACCTGCTTATGGGAATACACAACGTTCCTCCAGCTACCAAGGGCAGCGACATCAGAGTAAGTTATGGCGCCTATGCGCTTGATATAGTGCAAGGGACTGTAAAGATTTTCAAGGCAAGCCGCACGATTCTTGCATCCGGCGGCGCGGGAAGGGTCTATTTGCATACTACCAACCCTGATATCACTACCGGCGATGGAATAGCGATGGCCTACCGCGCCGGTGCGGTCATTAAAAATATGGAGTTCGTTCAATTTCATCCTACAAGTCTTTACACTCCAGAGGGAAAGACCTTTCTGATATCCGAAACAGTTCGCGGCGAGGGCGGCAAGTTAATGACCATAAGCGGCCATCATTTCATGTCAGATTACCATCCTGACCGTGAATTGGCGCCGCGCGATATTGTGGCCCGTGCTATCGATGCCGAGCTCAAGAAAAGCGGAGATAAATTTGTATATTTGGATGTGAGGCATCTCGGCTCGCGGTATCTGCAAAGCCGCTTTCCAAATATCTATCAGAATTGCCTTAAACACGGTATTGATATTACCACCGACCTCATTCCCGTAGTTCCGGCGGCACATTATTTCTGCGGAGGGGCGGCTATCGACGCTGAGGGCCGAACAAATATCGCGAATCTCTTCGCCTGTGGGGAAACCTCCTGTAGCGGCATGCATGGCGCCAATCGTCTGGCTTCGAACTCCCTATTGGAAGCGCTGGCCACGGCCCGCATGGTCGCCAATAGCATAAGGAATACTTTCTCTGGAACCGAAGTTCGGACTTATCCTCAGATACGGCCATGGATTGAGGAGGGTGTTTTTGACCATCAGGAATGGGTAATGATTTCCCACGATGAAGATACCATCCGCCGCCTGATGTCTGATTACGTAGGCATTGTTCGTTCCAACAAACGGCTTAATCGCGCCAATGAACGGATGAGTGTGTTGGCCAGGGATATCGAAGAGTTTTACCAACTAAATCCGGTGCGGGCTGATGTCATCGAATTGCGGAACCTCTCCACTATCGCCATGCTGGTTATCCGATCGGCATTGATGCGCCTGGAATCGAGGGGATTGCATTACACAACGGACTACCCTCTGACCGACGACATTCATTGCAAACATGATACAGAAATTCGGCGAGTTGATTTCACAAAACTATGGTGAGAATGGATTGGATTCTTATAATCGATTTTGGTTCGCAATATACCCAACTCATAGCCCGCAGGATTAGAGAACAGAGAGTTTATTGCCGGATCCAATCCTGTCTTGAATCGGGTTTAGAGAGCCCTGAAAATCTTAGGGGGATAATCCTATCAGGTGGACCGGCATCGGTGGCCGATGTTGGGGCTCCTATGATTCCCGATTTTGTGTTTGACCTCAATTTGCCGGTATTGGGAATATGCTATGGCCTTCAAGCGGCTGTAAAGCAATTCGGGGGAACGGTAAAGAAATCATCGAGAAGAGAATACGGTCCGGCATCCTTAAAGATTCTGCGCGAAAATCCCCTCTTTGCCGGAATCACAAATACTTCCCGCGTCTGGATGAGTCATGGCGACCATGCCCTGCGTCTGCCGAAGGAGTTCAGGGCCATCGGATCAACACCATCTCTTAAGAATGCGGCTGTTTATTGTGGAGAGAAACAGTTTTATGGGTTGCAGTTTCATCCTGAAGTCTATCATACCGATTATGGTAGGGAAATACTTGGGAATTTTGCGATCCAAATATGCAGGTGCCACCCTGGATGGACCCCGGAGCATTTTATCAATCAGACGGTCACGGAGATAAAGGGAACCTCGGACAAATCGAAGGTGATTTGCGCTCTCTCCGGCGGCGTCGATTCGGCGGTCTGCGCGGCTTTGCTCTCCAAAGCGATAGGCAAGCGGACCATAGCGGTCTTTGTTGATAATGGTCTGTTGCGCAAGAATGAATCTTCCGAGGTGAAAGAAGCCTTTCGAAAATACCCTCAATTAGATTTCCGTTTTGTGGATGCTTCGGCAATTTTCTTGAAACGGTTGAGAAATGTAAGAGATCCAGAACGGAAACGAAAAATTATCGGGCGAGCTTTCATTGAGGTCTTCAGCGATTTTGCCAAAAAAGAAAAAGCGGATTTTCTGGCGCAGGGAACTCTTTATCCTGATCTGATCGAGAGCGTTTCTTTTAAAGGTCCTTCCGCGCTGATAAAATCTCATCATAATGTTGGTGGTCTTCCCAAAAGAATGAAACTTAAAATAATAGAGCCCTTAAAGGAACTTTTCAAAGATGAGGTCCGCGAGGTTGGCAAAGCTCTCGGTTTGCCGAAATCGTTTCTCAAGCGGCATCCATTCCCCGGACCAGGGTTGGCAGTGAGAATAATCGGTTCCGTTTCGACGGAAAAGTTAGAAATGCTGCGGGAAGCGGATTACATCTTCATTTCGGAGCTTAAGCAAGCCGGACTGTATGACAAAGTCTGGCAGGCGTTTTGTGTATTGTTGCCGGTAAAGTCGGTGGGCATCATGGGGGATGAACGCACTTATGAAAATACTCTGGCGTTGCGGGCCGTTACCGGGGTTGATGGCATGACTGCCGACTGGGCGCGGATTCCTGAAAATGTTCTGGAGACAGTCTCCTCGCGAATCACCAGAGAAGTAAAGGGCATAAACCGCGTGGTTTACGATATCAGCAGCAAACCCCCAGCCACTATTGAATGGGAATGAATATCCGTGGTTAGAGATACTCAGCTATCCCATCTTCAAATCGGATCATCTTTATGCCAAAGTTATCTGCATAAGATAGGTTCTCGCAGAGATTCTCTGATTTCAGCATCAAGAGCTGCTCACTGGTGAGTGGAATAGGAATCCCGATGAGCTCAGCTATTTTTATCGGGGGAGTTATCAACCCGAATGGAATTCGAGGCATTATTATCTTCTTACCAAGTTTATCCGCAATCTTTTTGATTATATCAATATAGGCGAGTTTTTCAGGCCCGCAGACCGAATAGATTTCGTTATCCCAAATGCCATGGTTGAAGGCTTTCACTACTGCTTCAGTTAGATTGTAAATTGAGACGGGTTGAAGGCGATAGCGGCCATAACCGAATATCGGGAATATCGGAGATCTTCGCATAATCCCGGCCAGCATATTGACAAATCCGTCGCCTGGACCAAACAAAACCGAGGGCCGGAATATTACATATTCCAGCCCTGAAGATATGATGGCTTGCTCCGCTTTGTGCTTGGTAGCGAAATATGGCGTAGTCTGGCCCTCAGAAACTCCCAAAGCGCTTATCTGAATCACCCGCTTGACCTTGGCCTTCCGGCAAGCCTCAATTATATTCAATACGCCTCGATGATGCACCGCTTCGAAAGTATTGTCACCTTTCTCCTTAATGATTCCGACGGCATTGACCACCACTTCGACTCCATCAATGGATTGGTTCAGCCCTTTGCCACTGATGAGGTCACTTTCAAATAATTCCTCTCCATGTATTTTCGATTTTGGGTGACGAGAAACAAGGCGCACTTCGCAACCCGCGTTGAGCGCGCACTGGCCAATATGGCTCCCCACAAATCCACTGCCTATAATGGCGATTATTTTTGCCCCTGGTTTGGGATTTACTGAAGTCATTTTTCACCTAACCCAGCTATTTGGAAACACAACAAAATTTAATATCCTGAATTTAAGCGCAGTACGTGAAATTAATGTAAACGCCTAAGGAAGATCAAGAGATAGATATGCCGCAACGTTCCCAATCCGGCTGACTAAAGATATGAGTAGTGTAATAGAATGCCGCCCGGACAAAATAGGTGAGGTAGGAATTTTCGATCTGGGGAGCATTGGGGTCTGGTTTCCAGGAGTAAACAATCAAAGAGGTTTTGCCAATGATCTCGGATACATTGATGAAACCCCAAATCCTGCTGTCAGGATACATATCGCGGTCATCGCATAGGATAAACACTGTGCCGGATGGAACTTGAATCGGACCATAATTATCCCGAGCAGAGATTGCGGAAGAGAAAATTCTGTAATCGACAAATCTGATCCCTTTGGTATCTTCAACCGGTTTGTCATTTACAAATAGCTTCTTGTCCCTTATTTCGACAATTTGCCCTTCGACTGCGGCGACACGTCTTATTAGGGATTCCTCCATTATCAAGGGATGCTTAAGGAGAACAATATCTCCGGGCAATGGATTGGAATAGGCATAAGATAAAACGTTGACTCCGACCACATCTCCTGGCAAAAGGGTATTAGCCATAGAATCATCATCGATCTCGACAAACTTGAAAATAAACAACCTGACCGCGATAATAAGCAATATTAAGACTACAATGGATTTTAGGATTTCAGCCGACCTGCTTGGCCTTTTGGCTCCCATAATAACTCCATTTTGATTAAGGTAATAGGGCTACAATAGTTATCGACATCTAAGCAGGCAATTTAGTATTGAGAAAATTATTGTTCAAAATATAAACCCCCGCTTCGGAACGAAGCAGGGGTCTCATGGTAAACTGCAAGATATTAAACCACTATCATTTAACCAAAACCATTTTTCTGGTTATGGTATTGATGTCAGTGGTTAGACTATAGAAATAGGCGCCAGATGACATAGAGGCGGCGTCCCAGACAATTGAATGCTGGCCGGCAACTTGCACCCCATCAATCAATGTCGCCACTTTCTGGCCAAGCAGATTGAATACTTCCAATCTGACTTTCGCTTCTGCGGGAAGACTGTATCTGATTTCCGTGGACGCGTTAAATGGGTTGGGATAATTGGCCAGCAATGCCAATTGAGTTGGGATTTCCGAATTATCATTAAACCATCCTAACAGATTCCAATTATCGGCATCGCCGGTTTTGCCGGCAGTCACCGTGAATTCAAATGAGGCATCATCGATAATCGTCGATGGATAATCGCCACAGTAGGCGATATAATTATATGTCCCTAGGGGGGCATAGCTGGGCACTGGTTGCGTTGCTCCGGCAGCCACCAGGGCGGTATATGGGCCAAGCGGAATGTTATTAAATCTCTGAAGCGGGCCAAATGTTCCATAACCAGGGACTTCCAGCATTATCCAGACATCGCTGGTCCGTGGCAGGGCTGTGCTGTTGCCGATGGAGCCGGTGAATGAAAATGAACCGCCAGGAGGAGTCGAGACCGGGAAAATTGCGGGTATCATTTCGATATAAACCTCGGGCAAGGTGGGTTCCGGCACACCGGTTACGTGGGCCCAGCTTATGCTGGATTGGTCAGAATTCTCTATGCGAAAGCAGGGATAACCCAGATGCGCCTCATAGGCCACCACCGCGGATCTCCCTCCATTGCTATTCTGCCACCAGTTGCCGACAGCCACCGGATCATAACCATAGCCTCCCACGATGTGATAATCCTGCAGAAGCGTTTCGCCACTTGAAGACGTGAATTTCACCCGTCCGACCCCCTCGGCGTTATACCAATAGACAGTTTCATCGTAAAGGGGCCAGAAGTATATCCTCATTCTGAATTTGGCGCAATTATAAAAAGTGCCAGCGGGACAGACCACGGTCTCACTCATCGATTCAACCGCGAACTGAAGCGATACATTAAATCCATTCACATTGACCGTCTCATTCCATTGATCGCCCAATACTGGATATACCTCGCCAAAATGCTTATGGCCGGTAAAGTCGAATGGCTGAGCAGGATTGCTTCGAACCTCCACTAAATAGATCGGTGCACTTGCCAAGGCACTGCCCTCTACGCCCCACACGAGAATCGATGCCATCAGAATCGCCAGGAATTTTGTTTTCATTTTGAATCCTCCAATTTCCAAAGATGCCGTTAATTTAATCTAAATTGATGCTCTCAAAAAACTCTTATCATCTAATCCGAGAAGAATCTGGGATAATTTTTTTTAACCTCGCCAATTAATAGGGCATGTTGAAAAGGTGGTTTCCGGACTTCCTCCACATGTCATTCCCGCGAAAGCGGGAATCTATCTCTTTGGCTAATATGGATTCCCACTTTCGGGCTTGTTGAAAAAGCCAGGAAACTCGAAAAATGATCTTAACCTTCTCCCGCGTTGTCGGGAGAAGGTGGCCCCGCCTAAAGCGGGGACGGATGAGGGCGTAACCCCATAAGCTCCCTCATCCTCCGACTCCTTCTCCCAATTAATGGGAGAAGGAGAGAAAGAAAAGAACTTTTTGAAGCACTTTCTTTTTCATGGCAGCGCAGCTTTTTCAACAAGCCCTTTCGTGGGAATGACAACTAAGTAACTTTTCCTTGCCCAATATGGTTTTTCAACACTCCCTAATATGCTTCCCCTTCATTCAGATGATATACTTTTGAAATAGCGCGATCTTGATGCGCAAGATCGATTTTGTTTAATATAATCAATCATTCTCATAAATCAATCTAAATTTGGTATATGTAAGGTTCCCTTTCGAAAAATCCTGAAAACTCCGGATAAAAAATTTATTGCGAAATATGGTATGCTGAATATAATTTCATCAGGAATAATCACAATTTGGAGGCATTTTATGAAACATTGGACCGTAATTGTGCTCTGTGGAATGACTATCGGAGCGCTACTCATATCCTGCGGAGGGGGCAAGGAGGAATTTAATGTTCCCGGGATGGATATTGCCATCAAAAATGTGCCTTCCCAGAAAATCGCCTATGCCGAGATAATCGGGCCTTATTCGGAAATCGGCGATAACCTTAACGCGCTATCTTTCTGGGGTGAGCAGAATGGCTTAGCCACAAGCACGGTGTTGATGGGGATATTCTATGATGATCCCGGTGTCGTGCCCGCATTTAAATTAAAATCTGAAGTTGCTATGACAGTCCCGATGAATACCCAACCTGATTCGGTCTATCCGGTGAGGGAGTTGCCCGAAATGACGGTGGCCTCGGTGGTTCTCAAAGGCCCCCATGATGATATTACTAAACGGTATGGCGAAGTTTTTGGCTGGGTCGCGCAAAATAATTATTCTGTGGAGGGACCGCTCTTTGAGATTTATCTCAAATGTGGCAAGGACATTCCTGAAACCGAGTATGAAACTGAGATAAGAATACCGGTGAAGAAGATTTCTTAATTGGCGATTCTTGGGGGAACCATTGATTTGAAGGCCAGGACTGATGCATTAGAGCATCCCCATTCTGCAAATAGATATCTATTTGAATTTGCTGAAATGGCGGTCTATTTCCGGCCCTAACTCAATTCCGATGAATGATGGATTTTGACTGCCTCGTCAATGGCAGCTGAAAATATTGTCTCGATATCCGTGACCAATCCGGCCTGAATCATTTTCTTGGCGCTATTCACTTCATCGAATTTCAGTTCCCTTCCAAGGCGTGTCATGGCTTCCTGTTGAAGTTCACCCAGTGCAATCAGAAAAACAATATCATCCTCTTTGACTATGACAACACTCATCGAAAAATCCTAAAGGTCAAATGCCTCTCGCAGTTTGATCGGGTTCATTTCAGATGAATAGAGTAACCCGATTTGGTCTGGTAAGACATTGATGTATCGTCGATCTAATTCCGGGAAACTATTCAATACTTGCCGAAACTTCTTCTCTTCATTTGTAATTATGTACATTAATGGGATATAATATCTTCTGGCATCAACATCCTTGCCCATCTACTTGCTTGCTTGACAGTGAATAAATCAGGGTCTTCGAATATTTGATTCTGCGTGTCTGCCATGTGTACTTCTTATTCCCTCGGTTCGGAAGTGGCCTTATCTTTCCTCGAAGTCATCGCTGAAACCTTATCCCATAACCTCTTCCCCGGGATTGCGCCGCGGTATTTGCGCATCACCTGGCCCATCAGATAACGCTTTTGTTTGAATGGGTCTGCTGGGAGGTTGGCGGTATCCGACAAGTCCTCGAAAATTAATTCCGCTTCTTCATCCGTGATTTTGAATATAATTTCATCAATAGCTTCACTTACTTTTCTATTCCGCTTGCATATAACTTTGAGTATGTCGAGAGTGCCTTCGCGATAGAATTCTTTTTCCCGATACGATTCCGCCAAATCCAGAAGGCGTTTATCGGTCAAATTCGCGGTTTCGAATCCTCTTCGTTGCAAGTGCTTAATTGTTTCCGCAACTAATCTGGCCGCCCACCTGATATCTCCTGAAATTTCGACCATCTTCTGAAAAATCTCAAATCGCGGATGAACTATCAACTGGCTGACAAGTTGTTGTGAAAGCCCCGCTTCAGATAGTTTTCGACGCCGTTCCCAGGGAAATTCGGGAATCGAGGCTCTGGCATTTGAAACTCGTTTCATCTCGATAGGAATTGGGGGATGATCGGTATCAGGATACATTCGATCCGGACCCGGAAGGATTCGCTCAAAATCGGTATAGCGTCCATTCGATAGCACCTGACGTGTTTCCTGCGGCACTCCACTGATAGCTTCCCGGCATCGGGCGGCAATTTCTTCGAGGGCGGTTACGACATCGCGTTGTGGACCCCAAGTAACTATGAGGGCATCATTGGTATTGGCATTCAATCCCTTCCCAATGCTTTCCCATTCTCTTTCGGGGATTCCCAAGGCGGCCCGGTTGAGGCGATGAGCCAAATTAGGCGTTTTGTCAAGGCAGGCGATTACCCGAACTCGTCCTCCAAGCTCATCGGCGAATGTCCGTTCCGGAAAAACATACCACCCAATCAAGCCGCCAAAACCCCTGATGCAGATTGCGCCGATGACGCCTCCCTGATCAACTGCCCAATGTCCCACAAATTCCGGGGTCTTAAGGAGGTGACGGGTAGCATCAGAAATGTTATAGGCGAAATTGTCGAGAGAAATATCACGGTTGCAGAGCTCATCGCGAAGTTCGAGAAGCGATTTCTGCCGCAGGGCTTCGAAATGGGTCAGCCCGGGGATAAGGCCTATTTTCTCAACACCCTTGATTTCCACCCGATCCCCGCCGGTTATCGAGACATTGACATCCTGACGGGCGGCGCCGATTCCCCGACGCACCAATCCGGAGATACGGTTGGTCTCCGCCAGCAACTTGGTAACCTCTCCCGCCTCAATAGGGTTTCGCATATCGGGGGCGGTTATCACTTCCACCAATGGGGTTGAAAGACGGTCGGTGCGAAAAACTATACGGTGACCGACATCACTGACCTCACGGCAGGCGTCCTCTTCGACATTAATCTGACGAATGGTAATCCTGCGATCCTTATAGGGCATCCAGCCATCGGTGCCCAGCACCGTTGTGCGCTGGAAGCCGGTAGGGATGGAACCATCAAGATATTGTTTGCGCGATATGTGAGCTTCATCGACTATTTTGCATTGAAATAATAATGCCAATTTTATTCCAATGTCAACGGCCTGTTGATTGATAAGAAAAGGCGGGGTGTCATCCATCTCATAAGTACAAACCCGATCATTCAAGATTTCATAGATTATTTCTTTTCGGGTCTTTTTCTCCATCAGGGCGGTGCCATCGTATTCTCCCATCTCCGAAAGCGTGGGCCGCATATGGCGAAACAGACGGGCATTGGCAGGACCTTCGACCAGGCCAACCGGACAATGGCAGAAAAGTTTTTGATGAGTATCAAGTTGCTGATGTATTTCAATCCCGCACCTGAAACCCAACCCAGCATAGTCAATTTCATTGGTATCCCAGAGGTTCATAACAAATAATCCCTCATAAATTGCTCCACTTCCGGCAGTCCCCCTTGAAAAACAAGATAGCCGTCCGGCCTTTCCCTCTCCGTAATCTCACCATTTATCGGGGTCAGCATTATTTTTTTGACCTCCTCACGGTCGTTGGTTTGGCCCAGGACCCAGGAGAGCTTCATATATGCCACTTCTGGCAACATATTGGCGAGCGGCACAATCCCGCAATCCATCAAATAGCGGCCATTATCATAAACGAACATTTGCACAAAACCCCATAGAGTTTGCACGGTCATATATATATGCACGCCCTGGCCAGTCGCCCAGCGGATTACATTGTAAAGAGGGCGGTTGATATGGCCAAGACCTGTTCCAGCTATGACTATGCCCTCGTAGCCGGCCCCAACAATCGCCCGAATGAGGTTTTCCTGCATATTGGGGTAATAATAAAGGATGGTGACTTTCTCGTTAAAAGTTGGGACCAATTTGAACTCCTTACCGGATCCTCCGCGAGGATTAAAATCCCTTCTAAGAGGTTTAACTCCATTTTCCCGGTCAACAGTGGCCAGCGGGATATCTCCTATGGTTCTAAAAGCGCTTCGGTATGATGAATGCATTTTACGGACGCGGGTTCCGCGATGCAAAAGTCCATATTTATCGGAAGTAGGCCCAAACATACATACCATTATTTCTGCAATCGGTCCGGTGGCGGCCATAGCGGCGTTAATCAGATTTCGGGCGGCATCGGATGATGGCCTATCGCTGGAACGCTGTGAACCCACCAGGATAATCGGCACCGGCGGATTTTGCACCATAAACGTCAGTATGGCCGCTGTGTGGTGCATAGTGTCGGTTCCATGTCCTATGATGATCCCTTCCGCACCGTCGTTGATTTCCTTGTAAATCCTTTGGGCAAGCGGAATATATTGTGCCGGACCCATATCCTCTGAGAATATCCCGAAAACTTTATGAGTCTGCAAATTGCAGATATCTGCCAATTCAGGCACCGCGCCGAAAAGCTCGCCTGGGGAAAAGGCGGGGATGACCGCCCCGGTGGTATAGTCCAATCGAGAAGCGATGGTGCCTCCCGTTCCCAACAATACAACATTGTGCTTCTCGGGATCGTAAGGGAATTCCTTTTCAGGAACTTTGTAATGCCCTTCGCTTCGGCCTGTGTTCTCGATGGCGCTGATTCGTTCCGCACGAACCCCGACATTGTAGCCAGTGTCCAGCTTCAATACGATGTGGAAGGTATCCGCCATTTCATTACGGGGTAGAAGCACTCCTTCAAATGTGCCGGATTCGGATAGAACCTTCACTCGATCCCAAACCCGGACATCAAATTTCTTCAGTGTCTCCAATCCGCTATTGCGGTAACCTTTATATGGATCATCAACTGTTGCCAATATTACTCCAGAAAGTAACGGATTTCATAAATCAAATTCTGAATAGTCTGCTTTGCAAAAGATATGGATTCATAGCAAATAAAAGCATCGGTCCAATTTATCAGGTGAGCATAATCAATTATTGAGCGGGAAGATGTTCCGGAGCGACTCTATTATTCGGGTGTCTCATTTGCCATAAGGGGGAATTTTCACTCCAAGCAACCCGAGTTATAGCCTCTTAATCAATGCCGGAATTACTTCCAGCGCATTCCCCACTATCCCCCAGGTAGCAACTTTGAAAATGGGCGCGTCGGCATCCCTATTGATAGCCACAATATATTTAGAGGATTGCATCCCAGCCAAATGCTGGATTGCCCCGGATATCCCACAGGCGATATAAAGCTTGGGATTCACCGTCTTTCCGGTTTGTCCTACCTGGTTTTTGTATGGCACCCAGCCGGCATCGACTATGGCTCGCGACGCCCCAGCGGCCGCACCTAATTTAGCGGCTAATTCCTCAATCAATTTATAGTTAGCGGCTTCTTTCAAGCCTCTCCCGCCCGAAACGATGATATCGGCTTCGGTCAAAGGCACCTGGCCCCCCCCCTCGACGATTGATTCTCTGACCGAAGAGCCGGAGCTATGTTTCGCCGCATCAAAAGCATATTCAACAATCTGGGCATTTCTTGGGTTGTCGCCGGTTACTCCGAATGCTTTGGGGCGTAGGGTAATGATTTTCGGTCTCTGAGTGCCGAAGCCGAATTTCAGAAGAGCATTCCCGCCATATCCCGGATGTTCCACTATCAAATTGCCGGCATCGAATTCGATGGCCGTAGCATCTGGAATCAAACCGGTCTTCAATACAGCCGCCAGACGGCTAAATAGAGCTTTGCCATAGAAAGTTGCGCTTCCCAAAATGAACCCTGCCGATTCGGTCTTGGCAATATCCACCAGAATACTGCAGTAAATCTGGTCATTAAAATATTTCAAAGTGCTGTGCTGGCAGATAATGACTTTATCAGCGCCCCCCAGGGCACATTCAGAAGCCGACTCAGAAACCGAATCGCCAATCAAAACAGCAGTCAGCTTAACACTAAACTTATCTGCAATCTTGTGGCCCTCAGACAGAACTTCAAATGAGATAGGGGAAGGTTTTCCAGCTTTGGAATCGCAATAAACTAAGACATCAGACACAAGGTTTTCTCCTGCTAATTTTTAATCAAGGCCAAATATACGGAATCCATAGATGATGTCAAAGGGTTTTAGCCATTTTCTGATTTGTGAAGTTTTCTCGATAAGCGCTCAATTTACTTAATATGCTATCGTAATTATCAAGATGGAAAACTTCCTGCCTTAGCTGTGAATTACCTGATAGACCTCGAGTGTACCAGACTATGAATTTGCGCATAATTTTTATTCCCTTCAACGCGCCATAGAAATCAATGGTAAGATGGAAATAATCGAGCATCATATCTAATTTCTGGAGAGGCGACGGTTCGGCAAGTAAATTGCCATCCTGAAGATAGGATTTTATTCTTCTGAAGATATGAGGGTCACCCATGGCGGCGCGGCCTATCATCAGGCCTGAAGCGCCGGTTTCGTCAAGGGATTTGCGGGCATCCTCGGCAGACCAGATATCGCCGCTATATATCAGAGGGATACTTAAAAACCGTACGGTATCGCCAACCAATTTTCGATCCGGCCTGGACGAGAAACCCTGAATTACAGTTCGCGGATGAATCACAATTGCGGCGACACCTACATCCTGAAGACGGCGGGAAAGCTCCGGGAATATAATCGAATCCGAATCCCAGCCGGAACGAAGCTTAGCCGTTACCGGAATGGGCGAGTTCTTGACCAAAACCGCCATTATCCGGGTGGCGAGTTGGGGTTGGCGCAATAAAGCGCCGCCCGCGCCCTGTTTGACCACTTTCTTCACCGGGCACCCCAGGTTGAAATCTATAAAGTCTGGCTGCACCCTTAGAGCGGTCTCCAAACCCTTCAGCACAAGTTCAGGATCAGAACCAAACAGCTGAATCCCGATAGGCCTCTCCTCTTCGCCAAATTTAATGTATTTCATGGTTTTATTATCCGAATGGCCCAGCCCCGCTACAGAAACCATTTCTGAAAATGTTGCCGAGGCCCCATACCGTCGGCAAACACGCCGGAATATCGAATCTGATATTCCCGCCAGGGGCGCTGAAAATAGAAAACCATTGATGTTTAAGTTGCCAATTTTCATTCCGACAATATATTAAAACTGTAGGAAATGCGCAATATTCGAGCTTCTGGGAATAAAATTTAAAGCATCTATAGTTAATTTTGGCTCGAATTTCCTTTGAATGGAGGGTAAAATGCCGGAGATTATCGTAAAATTCGGAGATAAAATTCTTGAGAAGTTTGTGACTGAAAAAGGACGCATTTCAATCGGGCGTTCTGCCGACAATGATGTTGTTCTGGATAACAAGGGGGTTTCTCGAAGGCATTTGATAATCGAATTCAAGGGGCAAACGGCGGTGGCCATTGACAATGAATCCCTGAATGGAACTTTCATCAATAATAGGCGGATTTCTGAAGAGATAATTAATGACTCGGATGTTATCACTGTGGGGAAATTCGATCTTATCTTCCACGCCCAATCGGCTTCGACCTCTCTGGCCTCCGGCGAGGTTGTTTTGGATGGGACTATGGTCTTGCAGACCAAACGTCAGAAGGAATTAATCGAACGAGATCGGGCGGATAAAAAAATCACCGCTGATTCGGGCGGCCCGCTTCTGGTGGAAGAATCGGGAAGTGAGAATGCCAAGTATCTTGTGGATGGCATAATCACCATAGGGAAATCCAAATTAGCAACAATCAAAGCTAAAGGATTCCTTTTATCGGGCCTGCAAGCCAAAATTGTTCCCGATGGTGAGCGTAATATGATTGTAAATCTCGGCAAGAAAGGCAAAGTCAAAATAAATGGCGACGGGATTGAAAAACATATTTTGAAAAATGGTGATATTATTAATGTAGGCAAATCAACCTTCAGGTACCTTCAGGGGCAATAAGGAATTGGACTGATGAAGATCGGCTTTTTCTCTGACGTGCATGCAAATTTGGAAGCGCTTACGGCAGTATTGGAAAATGCCCGCTCTGAGAAGGTAGATAAACTATTTTTCCTGGGAGATGCGGTTGGTTATGGTCCTAATCCTAATGAATGCGTGGAATTGATTTGTGCCAATGCTTCAGCCTGCCTTATGGGGAATCACGACTATGCGGCGCTGGGAATGCTTGATACTTCAAGCTTTAACCGTTATGCCAAAGAGGCCATTGACTTCACTCAAGCAGTCCTGACCAAACAGAATAGAAACTGCCTGATGGAATTTGAGAGGGAATACCTGTTTGAGGATTTCCATATGGTCCATTCCACTCCAACCAAGCCCAACCAATGGGATTATATTATCACTTTGGATGACGCTGAGCAAAATTTTCCTACTCTCAAGAGGCGAATCGGCCTGATCGGCCATTCGCATTTTCCCGCCATAGTGTGTAAAGCAAATGGCAGTTTTCCTGTTTTAGTCCGCAGTGATAGTATCAAGATAGAGAAAGACCAGCAGTTCATTATAAATATAGGCAGTGTGGGGCAACCCCGTGATAATAACCCGGACAGTTGCTATATGTTGTATGATTCCCCGAGCAATATGGCGCGTCTTAAGCGCGTAAAATACGACATAAAAATAACCCAGGATAAAATGCGCAAAGCCGGTTTATCCGAATATTTGATCAACAGGCTGGAGAAAGGAAGATAAAATAATGGGGCCCAGAATCGTGACCACATTCATGGCGACCGTTATCCTGCTGACATTTATTTTGGGAGATTCTCTTTCCAGCAACGAAGCGATGGTCAGGACTATCTCGAAAGGAGAGACCATCAGTTTCCTGGCAATCAAGATTTATGGATTCTATAACGAGGAAATTGCTTTATTAATAGCAGATGCCAATCCCAAAATTGGGGATTTGAATCGGGTTCAAGCAGGGGATAAAATCGTTTTTCCGCAACTTGTGGATTCCAAGGACAAGCCATATTGCCTTCGGACATCGGCATCTTTGGCGGTAGTCACCTATCTATCAGGAAAGTCATTTCTCTTGAAAAGTAAGGAAAAGGAATGGAAGAGCCTGGATGCCAACACCATTCTGACTCCGGGCGACAAATTAAAAACAGGGAAAGGCGCATTGGTGGAATTGGTTGTCAATCATACTGATGTGATGCGGCTTTCCTCTAATACAGAACTTTTGATTGAAAGGTTGGCTGACAAAACGGGAGGGCCTGAATCATCATTTAGGATAAGCGTGGGAAAATTCTGGGCGAAAATAAAATCCTATGTGGAGAGAAGCGGCAAATTCGAAGTTGGATTTCCCACTGCGGTGGCGGCAGTGCAGGGCACTGTTTATCAAGCCGAACTTATGGCAGATAGCACCGCCAATATCAAGGTTTATCGTGGAGAGGTGAAGGTAGCGGCAAAACCGGTGGAGGGACAGGAATCGGCGACAACAGGGTCCAAGATCGGTCCTCCTCGGCAGGTTAGTGGCCCAAAGCAAGTTTCGATGCAGCAATGGGTGAAAATTGTGCGCGAGATGCAGCAATTTAGTTTCGGGCCCGGGAAGCCGCCCGGCGATCCCGAAAGCTTCACCGAGCAATGGCTGGGGAACTGGGAAAAATTCAATCAAGAGAGAGATGCACTATTCAATGATGGAAGTGCTAATCGTTAGCATTGATAGTTATGGCAGACGTTAGACGAAAACAAATCACTATCTTATTATCCATTCTGATTACAGTTTTCATCATTTCGATGGCGCTGGAGAGGCCAAAGCATATCGAGAAATTCGAACTGGCGATCGATGATATTATTTACAGCCTGGGGATTCAAAAAGGGAAATTAGACGATATTGTTATCGTTGCCATTGATAATCAGACAGTGAATGCGATCGGTCGCTGGCCATGGCACAGAGATCGTTTGGCGGAATTGATCTCCGGAATCGCACTGCGGAATCCGAAAGTCATCGGCCTGGATATTCTACTTCAGCGCGATTTCGAGGAAGACACTCTGGGAAATACAGACCGTCTCGCATCCGCCATTGAAGCGGCCGGCAACGTGGTCGTGCCATCTTATTTTACACTATCAAAAGGCGGGAAAATCGTTGATGATTCCCCTCCCGACTTTATCTATTACAATTCCTTTGTGTTATTCGATAACCCGATGACCATTGGCCTATATCCGATTCCTCGGGCAATCGAAGTTTATTCTCCCGCCGAGCAAATCGGCAGGGCTTCAGCCGCCATAGGCCACGTCAACCTGATTCCGGATTCCGATGGAAAGATTCGTTGGGAGCCGTTGGTCGTCTCTTTCAATTCGCATTATTTCCCATCATTCGCCATGCAAGTTGCCCGCCTGTACCGAAACGCAAGTCCGGGAGGAATCAAACTCGTGAGCGGGAAGGGTATCCAGCTGGGAACACAAGAGATCCGAACTGATGCCGCTATGCGGATACCGATTAGTTATTCCGGCGGCTATAATACTTTCAAATATATTTCAGCCAGCGATATCTTTGAGGGGGATCTGCCGGAGGATGCGTTCGAAAACAAAATTGTGCTCGTTGGATACGTTGCGGCAGACAATCGGGATGTCGTTGCTACTCCTCTCACCGAAGTGTTGCCTGGCGTCGAAAAGCAAGCCTCCGTTGTGGAGAACCTGATCAACGGCAATATTTTGAAGGGAATAAAATCAAGCGCATGGCTCAACTTACTAATCCTGATACTGTTCGGAGTCTTAGGGCCGATTATCCTGCCGCGTCTGGCGCTGCAATATCGAGTGATTTCGATCGTGGGCAGCCTCTTCCTTTTATTTAACATCGAATATTATATGTTTGTCAATTATGAGATTATGCTCCAATTCTTTTACCCCGCATTCGAGTTGGTGCTTTTTCTTGGCATTAGTCCGCTTCTGGCAAACGACAGAACCGGAATGGGCTCGAAGATGCGGGCGGCACCGCTTAAAGATACTATGTTTGGAGGCAGGGATTTGAGGGGGGCAACCCAGAATATGGGGAATCTCGAACAGACCATTGTAACTTCGACTGCGGACAAAATTGAATACATGGGCAGATATAAAATCGAGAGGGTGCTGGGAAAAGGAGCGATGGGGACAGTATATAAGGGAGTTGACCCAGCCATAGGCCGTCCCGTGGCGATCAAGACCATACGTATTGATCGACTTGATTCTGACGCCGAGGCCGCCGAAATGCTCAAGCGGCTGAGCCAGGAAGCACATTCCGCTGGCAAGCTTTCTCACCCGAATATAATTATCATTTATGATGTTGGCCAGGAAAGGAATCTTCAATACATTGCTATGGAATATCTTGAAGGTATGACCTTGGAGGAACTGCTGAAACAGCGCAAAGTGCTTGATTTCTATAAATCGGCGCTGATACTCAAACAAACCGCCGATGCTCTTGCTTACGCCCATAAACAAAATGTTGTGCATCGCGATATCAAGCCGGCAAATATAATGGTTCTTCCTGATGATACTGTCAAGGTTATGGATTTCGGAATTGCGCGTGCTGATAATATGCACATGACTCAAACCGGCATTACCGTAGGGACTCCCAACTATATCTCACCGGAACAGCTTCAAGGTGGCGATGTCGACGGGCGTGCCGATATATTTTCCGCCGGTGTGGTTCTTTATGAGGCTATCACGGGCGTCAAACCATTCCGTGGCGATAATATATCGTCATTAGTCGTCAATATTCTGAATACGGTTCCTGCAAAACCATCTCAGGTAAATCCTGAAATCCCCGGTGAACTTGATATTATAACTATGAAGGCTCTCGAGAAGAATCGCGAGGTCCGCTTCCAGGACGCCGCTGATTTCGCAAATGACCTGCGGACTTTTCTTGGTGAAAAAGTGCAGACAAGCGAGCGCAACAACCTGAATGATTCCGCGCCAAACAAAGTCATCATCTGATAGAAATCAAATTTCCTCCAAAAGGCAGTTGATCAATCGCTTTGTAAATATTATATCTAATGAGTGATTCCGCAGGATTTTTCTTGAAAAGGTCGCGCGATTTATGTTTATTATAGCGGGGCTTGTCGAGTCTGATTCAAGTTCTGCCAGCAATGACTGAATTAGCCGGAATCATTCGCTGGCATATATGAACGATCAAGTTAAGTCTCAGAAGGCTAAATTTAGTGAGGAGAGAAAATTCAAATGCCTGATAACCCTTTACAAAACCTCCTTCAATATGGACAAAGCACCTGGCTGGATTACATTACCAGAAGCATGATTGAATCTGGTGAATTGGATCAATTAATAAGAGATTATGCAATTCATGGTATGACCTCCAACCCCACTATTTTTCATCAGGCGATGGTGAAGAGTGATGATTATAAATCAGCGATTGAGAAGCTGGCGCATTCGGGAATGACAACCTCTGGGATATATGAATCGCTGGCGGTCGAAGATATTCAATCCGCTGCCGATAATCTTCGCTTCATCTACGATTCCTCGAAGGGCCGAGATGGCTACATTTCGCTGGAGGTTTCTCCTGAATTAGCCAATGATACGGATGCCACCATCCAGGAGGCCAGGCGTCTGTGGAAAAAAGTAAATCGTCCTAATTTGATGATAAAAGTACCCGGTACTCGTGAGGGCATTCCCGCCATCGAACAGCTCTTGATTTCTGGTATTAACGTTAACATTACCCTGCTTTTTTCCCTTGAAGATTATGAAGTGGTGCGTCACACATATATAGGCGCCTTGGAAAATCGCCTTGAGAATGGTAAACCGATTGATCATTTGGCATCAGTAGCAAGTTTCTTTCTTAGCCGCATCGACACTTTGATTGATGATTTGCTCGAAGAGAATGAAAGGGCTGACAATAGTGAGGCTAAGGCCTTAAAGGGAAAAGCCGCCATTGCCTCTGCCAAGATTGCTTATCAGCATTATCTCAACGATTTCCATTCGGAACGATTCATGAGGCTGAAAACCAAAGGCGGCAAAGTGCAACGGCCCCTCTGGGCAAGCACCAGCACCAAAAATCCAAATTACTCTGATGTTATTTATGTGGAGCCTTTAATCGGACAGGATGTAATAAATACTCTGCCTTTGCCAACAGTGAAGGCGTTTAACGACCACGGAGTTGCCCGGGACACTATCGGGATTGACCTTAATGAATCATATAAGGTTGTTGAGAGGCTGGAGGAAATTGGTATCAGTATGAGGAAAGTTACCAGTCAACTTCAAGATGAGGGTGTTCAGAAATTCAAGAATTCTTTCCGTGAATTGATGACGGGCTTGGAAGCAAAGCGTAAGCAATTGATCCGCTATTAATCATCGATTACCGGGGCAAGAGGTGAAGCGGGGTGGACTACCCCGCTTCCATTATTTTGTCAACGCTATTTTAGCAAGGTCAGTTTTCTTGTAAATGCTTCTCCTCCAGAAGTAAGTCTGGCGTAATAAATGCCGGATGCTAACCCTTCGGCATTCAGGTTGACCAGATGATGACCCGTTGGCTTGAGCTCATTCACCAAATTTTTCACTACTTGACCTCTGAGGTTGAACAGGTCGATGCGTACCGGACCTTCGCGCACAATTTCGTAGCCCAGATTGGTAAAGCCGTTAAAGGGATTCGGATACGCGGGCGAAAGATAAAACCTGCCGGGAACATATTTATTGCCACCATCATCGACCCCCACGGATATAGTATGACGCAAATACATTTGCGGATTGTTGGTCTCCTCGCCTTCCCCACCGGAAGACATACCGGCGTCTTTATCGTTAATGTAAAATAGATGCAATGCATTATTTACGAATTCGGCGGTGGAAAGCTGGAAATCATTATCGCAATTCCCGGGTTGGCATCCATCGCTATGAGAATTGGTGAGGTTTTCATCCGGAAACCAAAAAACACCATCATCTATGGAAAAGGTATAGAATATATCTCCATTAGAAAACCCGCCGCTGGACATATCCAAGTCGTCAAACCTGCTATAAGTTACATATAGCTCGCCGGCATCGTTCACCGAAATGTTGCAGCTTGATATGGAAAGGTCCCAGGCTCCGGGAACTGAGTGATTCAAACCCTCTGTGATAATTGCCGCACCGGTGGCTTCACTCCAATGCCACAGCAGGCACGAATCGGAAGTGGCCTCACGCGATATCTCATCATAAAATGGAGTCGTCCAGACAATATGCAGGTCCCCTTGCGGATCATAAACCGCATCGAGGCTATTGAAGCACCGCACAGTATCGTTCGTAGTATAATTGGTGATATTGATTTTATTATCGAAATCCCAGGTAACGCCATCGGGACTCTCAATATAAACAACATCATTATTATAGAAATCGGCATCAAAAATCTGGCGTGGTTTGGCATACACAATGGCAACTTTGCTGTCGTATTTGGAGCCAATCACCAGGTAGGCTTGCACCGCGATCGTATCGATTAGATTTGGGCCAACCCATTGCTGTCCATCGTTTTCAGAATGGGAATAGATCATCGGCACTGTTATTTCCTCCATTCCGTGAGCTATAGAAATGATATGATAATTCCCGCTATTATCAATGGCTACCCGCGGCCAAAAGGTTATATCTCCGGCAGGGAGATTATCCGGCGGATCGTACGTTGTGAAAATTCCCATTCCCCTACCGGCATCAACCGCCAGCATCAAGTTTAGGTCGCTGAAATTATGGTAGGCGATAACGGCCGCATCATTGGCATCAGTGACCACCGTAGGGAAACCGCCGCCAGCCACAGCGTTCACCGGCTGGCCCACATCGAATATGATGGTGCCATTCTCATCCACGAAATTATAATAGACATAGCGATTGGAGACATCCCCCGCTGTCCAGGATAGGTGAGCTCCGGCTTGATCATCGAGGGCGCATCGGTTAATGGTGGCGCCAACTGTCTGCTGATCCCTGGTACTGTAGCCCACTATTTGTCCAGGTGAATCGGCAAAAACCTTAAGTGGAACAAACATTGATGCGACTGACAGGATTGTCAACGCAATTCGGAATTTTGACATATTACCTCCTTAGTTTTTGAATTACTCCAATGCCAATATAATAGTTCTTTTATTCTTGGCCATAGTGTTTTTTTCACTTAGGGATCATTTCCCAATTATCATAGCTTTCAGAAGCCTGGCGGCAACAACTACTTCCTATCTAATAAATTATCCCCTGATATGCTAAATAATTTTCAGCAAAATGTCGATACAATTAATTGAGTATATATGGTAGGAATCAATGGCACCCCTCATCTTTGCGGAAAGCATACTGCGAGACACACGGTTTTTTTTGCTTGACAACATTCGCAGAAGCAAATAAGTTTGCGAAAGCTCAAGAATGGATTCAGAATGAGGTTTCTAGGAAAGAAGAAAGAAGTGCTGGGATTGGATATTGGTTCCAATTCCCTTAAACTCATTAGGCTGGGGCGCAGAGGAAATAGCTATCAACTTAAAGCCATTGGTTATCGGGAAATATCTCCGGATGCATTTATTGCTTCGGAAGTAAAAGACCGAGAGACCATCATATTCGAAATTCAAAACTTGATGGACCAATATGCTCCGGGCATCAAGGATGTTGCGGTTTCCATTGAGGGGCATAGCATAATCACTGATAAAATAACCATCGAGAAAAAATCGGGCGCTGAAGCCGAGCAAGCCATTCTTTTTGAAGCTGAGCAGCGTTCGCCTTTTGATGTTGAGGATGTCACTATGGATTATCACATCATCCACATCAACGAAGAGACTAATAAGATGGACGTCTTGCTGGTGGCGGCCCGCAATGAATATCTTCGATCATATCTCAGTCTGATTATCGATGCCGGATTAAATCCGGTTCTTGTTGATGCTGACTCCTTGACGATTTTGAATTCGTTTGAGATAAATTATGAAATAGATCCCAATAGGATCATAGCTCTGGCCAATGTCGGCTTTGACACCACCAATGTGACCTTCCTGAAAGATGGTTTCTACCATTCCACCCGTGACGTTACCGGTGGGGGACGTCTCATTTTCGATGCCATACAGAGGGAGTTTCATTTGAATCAGGAATCGGCCGCCAGGGTTATCAGGGGAGAAACTTCCGGCGCCCTCGACGAGGATCTTTATAAGGCCACTCTGGTAACTTCAACCGATGAATTGCTATCGGGTCTCGATGTTGCTTTTTCCTATTTCAAATCATCTGCGAGGGTCTCGGAAGTGGACTGGGTATTGCTATCAGGTGGAGGGGCGTTGATACCGAATTTTGCAGACCTTTGCCAGTCAAGATTGGGAACGCCGGTGGAGATTGCCAACCCCTTGCGAAACATCGAATACGACCCGTCGCTCTTCGAGGGAATTCATATTGAGCAGATAGCCCCCATTTTTTCGGTGGCGGTAGGATTGGCTGCGAGGAAGGTTTAGATTAGTATGATTGAGATTAATCTGCTTCCCAAGGAATTTCAGAAGAAAGCGATTTCAATCTCGTTTGACCGGAGTTTGATCTATGCTTTGGCAGGAGCAGTCGCATTAATATTGCTGATGGTGATCTATTCGATTTATCAGAAATACGAGATTTCCGGGATCAAGGAGAAAATTGTAGAAGCGCGGTCGCAGACCGACGCTTACAATGATGAGATCACCCAGATCGATGAGCTTAATAGGCTTAAAAACGATTTGATGGCCAGAATCTCGGCTATTGAGATATTGGACGAGAACCGCGCCTACTGGGTAGATCTTTTTGGTGACCTTGCTGTGAGAGTTCCTGCCCATGTTTGGCTTACGGGCTTGAAACAGGCCGGCGCCGGCGAAAAGCAGGAGATCGGCAAAATAAAAGGTCAGCCGATTGAACCGTCCGAAGGCAAATCCAGCATTGAAGGTCGGGCATTCTCGCTGAATTCCCTGGCCGCCTTTCTCATCCAGTTGCATGATTCCGGTTTCTTCAAGGATATTAGCGTTTCTCAGATCAAACTGGAAGATTTCGACGGCAAGGCGATATATACTTTCGTGATTAATTGCGACTTGGCGGGATCTACGGTAGAAAAGACAACGGAGACTATGGCCACAGATGGTGCTAATGCCGGCAAAACCCCAGGCGACACAACGGCATCAAAATCATAACCAAATCGCAGATTAGCTTTGATGCTTAATTGAAAAGATATGATAGATATTAAGGATCCGAAAAATCAAAAACTTATCCTGGTCATCATTGGATTTTTGCTGATCGCCTATGGCTGGTATTCTCAATTTTGCACAAAAAGCCAGGATGAAATTAATCAATTCAATTCCGAATATGAAGGACTGCTTGCAAAGTTGAGCCAGGTGGAACAGAAGGCTAAAAGCCTTGAGGCATTGAAAGCCGAATATAATGATTTATTGATTTCCTACAGGCCAATGAAGCAGCTACTCCCTGATTCGTTAGAATTCTCAACTCTCCTTAATCAGCTTCACGTAGCGGCGCAGAATAATAGATCGATTGTGTTCGAGATTACTCCCAAAGGTGAGGAGCAGAAGGAATATTATAACTCAGTCTTCTACGCAGTCAAAATGGCAACTACCTTCCATGATATGGGCAGCTTTTTGGCCGAGGTTGCCAATTTTCCATTTATCGTCAATGTCTCTAAGGTAATCTCTAAAACCTATGAGGATTTGCCAAAGGCTCCTAAGGTCAAGGAAAAAAGTATGATAACAGAATTCGTGCTGACCGCCTATACTGCCAAGCCATCGGCAAATGTGAACGTGAAACCGGCAAACCCGCAGAATTGATGGTATGAATAAGATTCCCAAAATAATTGGCGCTGTTTTCTTAGTGATCCTCATCTGGGCTTCCTACACAGGGGCGTACGAGATAAAGAACATCGATCTATCGAAGATCGGGAATATGACCATAGCCACCATATATGCGGATGGCAAAATCGATTTCACCCATAAAATCATCAGTGAAGCTCCAATCAGGGTCGTTGTGGATTTCAGAAATGCCCGGCATGCGCTTCCTAATAAGGATTATTTCTCGCTCCCTTCGGCCACCCTGAAATCGATCCGTACCAGTCAATTCTCTCTGGATCCCCTGATCACGAGGGTTGTCTTTGATATCGGGAAACCGATAACTTATACAGTGAGAGATGAAGGTGACAAGCTGGTTTTAAGTTTTCCTACTCCCAATGATCCGGAATTTTCTCCATGGGCGGCGACGGTTCCGATGATCGAGCGGCACGCAAAAGCCCCGGCTGATACCGCTGAACGAAAGACGGAAATCAAGAGGGTGGTCAGGAAGGAAGGTAAGCCAGCTCCAGAGCCAACAGCAGAGGAAGCGTCGGATCAAGTGGAAAAATTGGCAACTCCCACACCTTCTATAAGCAGCAAATGGATCGAGTTGGAAACAGCGTATCAGCGCGAGCTGATTGCCTACAGGAGTGGCGAGACTCGTGACCCATTTGCCTCCCTGATTGAAACCAAAAAAGCAGGCAAAGCATTTGGTGAAACTGTTCTGCCCGCGGTGGAGGAGTTAATCCTAGTAGGCGTACTCCAGGGAGACGATGTCAATATCGCCCTTTGCCAGGACGGTCATGGTAACGGATTTATGTTCAAGCCCGGCGACAAAATAAAGAACGGTTGGGTTTCAGAAGTCACGAAGGAAACCGCTTACTTTAGAGTATCCGAATTCGGGTGGACCCGAACCGTCGGCATCAGACTGCAAAATACAATAACCGAATGAGGTGATAAATATGATGAGAAACAGAAAAATAATAACCCTATTCGGCGGCACGATGCTGTTTCTCGCGATTGCTTCTCTTATGGTCGCCGAATTGGCTAGCAGTCAATCTAAAAACGGTGGCGACCGCATCATTGAATCCTTGTCTCTTTCCAATGCCAATATCCAGGCGGTTCTGACTTATATTGGCGATTATGGGGGCAAAAATATTATTGCCGCCCCAACGGTGGACGGAAATATCACCATGAAAATCCGTGACGTCACCTGGCGGCAGGCCCTCGATATTATTATGGAGACCTATGGGTACACAGCCGTGGAAAGCGCCGACCATATCACTGTCCTGCCAACCGCCGAATATCAGAAGAAATTGGCGCAGGAAGATCAGTTCCAGTTTGATCGCCGCCTGCGGAAGGATGTCGGCACTAAGGTCGTAAATATCAGATATGCTTCGGCCAAAGACCTGGAAAAACCGGTAAAGACCATGCTATCGGAGCGGGGAAACATTGATACTGATCAAAGAACAAATTCCCTAATCATCCGTGATATTCCAGAATATATCGAACGCGCCGAATCCCTGATTGCGCAGCTTGATACCGAGACCAAGCAGGTTAGAATATCGGCGCAATTGTTGGAAGTCGAAAGCCATTATTTCAGGGAAATCGGTTTCGACTGGTCCATGATGAGCCGTACTTCTATTGACCATCCTAACATCGAATTGGATGGCGGCGCAACCAACTCTTATACTCCAGAGGGGGAAGGTTCGCAAACTACGACTGACAACATCATCCAATCGACCGCAAAATTCAAAATCAGCAAGATCGTTAATGACAAGTTCAATGTTGACGCTATCGTGGATGCCATTGTCTCTTCCAACAAAGGACGAATCCTCGGACATCCGGAAGTTATCACTGTCGATAACCTGCAAGCTAAAATCCAAATGGGACAGAAAATCCCTATCAAGCAGTTTGACGAGGCGGGCAATGTGGTAACCAAATTCTACGATGTGGGTATCCAGTTGAAGGTTACCCCTCACATCACCGCACAAGATAGAATCCTGATGAATCTTGAACCCGAGCGGTCAGATTATTCCTTCGATGCGAATGGCATTATAATCAATACCCAAAATGCCACTACCAATGTCGTTGTAAATGATGGGCAGACAGTGGTGATCGGCGGTCTGACATCGCAGGAAGACCGCGACATCGAAATAGGCGTCCCCCTCCTCAAGGATATTCCGCTTTTAGGCGCTTTGTTCCGCTATACCAAGAAGGAAGTCAAGAGCCGCGACCTGGTGATATTTGTCACTCCCACGATCATTTCTCACGAGATTGCGGCCAACGAAGTTCAAGAGGAAAAATAATCATAGCCAAATTATCAATGGACAATATAAAACCCGAGCCCATACGGGCTCGGGTTTTTTGCCGCTTATATTCAAAAGAAGGGCAACATCCTGATTTAGAAATTGTATGATGGAGGTGCAATTCGGAATTATCCTAAAGGGATATTCAATCCCTTAAAGACTCCTTGCTTCCCGGATTGAATTCAATTATAAAAGATAGGTTTCTTCGGTAAACAACACTCTATGGATGCGAGATCATTAAAGACATTAGAGTATCAGCGGATAAAGGAGATCCTGAAAGGCCGCTGTTATTCATCCACCGGCGCCGCTTATGCCGAGGCTTTGATGCCATCTATCGATCGGTCAACTGTGGAGCATTGGCATAGAGAGACCCTGGAATTCTGTGAAATTAACAAGTATGATGGAGGGGCGGCGCTGGAGAGATTTGACGATATCCTGTCTTTTCTTGCTTCAATCCAAGCAGAGGGCACTTTTCTATCGGGAAAGGACATTCTGAAAATTGCAGAGCTGGCATTAGTTTCCACAAGAGTTTATCGTTCCATTTCCTCCAATCGGGTCAAATATCCTGCCATCTGGCGGATTGCGGCGACCCTTTGCGATTTCACGGCATTGCTTGCGGAATTGAACCGCATAATAACTCCGGATGGCGAAGTATCTGACAATGCCTCGCGAGACCTAGTGAAAATTCGACATCAGATAGAACAGACACGTCTCCGGATTACAGATAAATTGGAGAAGATGATCTCTTCAAAATCAGCCTCGGATTATTTGTCGGATCGACTCATTACTTTGCGGGATGGGAGATATGTGATTCCGGTCAAGGACTCACATAAGTCCTCAGTCAAAGGAATTGTGCATGACCGGTCGTCATCAGGCGCAACTGTATTTATGGAACCCCTGGAGCTATTGCCGATGAATAACCAACTTCGCGAGTTGTATGCCGAAGAGAAACGGGAGATCGAACGTATAATGATCGCATTATGCGACAAAATCCGCGAAAAGAATGATTCGCTAATCCAGTCGCAAGATGCTTTATCCAAATTGGATTTCATCCACGCCCGGGCTTTGCTTTCCACGCAATATGATGGTGTTACTCCTGAATTGGCCGATGATGCCGTAATCAAGCTCAGAGGAGCGCGTCATCCATTGCTTTTCATTGACGGGGCAGTGCCATTAGAGAATGTGGTGCCATTGGATTTTCAGCTTGGAGAAACTGCGATTATGGTGATTGTCACTGGTCCCAATACCGGAGGCAAAACCGTAGCTTTGAAGACTGTGGGCATGGCTGTTTTATTGGCGCAGTCGGGATTGCAGGTCCCCGCTCAATATGCGCGTTTGGGTATTTTTAGAAATGTTTTCGCCGACATTGGCGATGAACAGTCGATTGCGATGAGCCTTTCCACATTTTCCGGACATATGAAACAGATTTGTACTGCTCTGGAGTCTGCGGGTATAGGCACTTTGGTTTTGCTGGATGAACTGGGAAGCGGCACCGATCCAGTAGAGGGCGCCGCCTTAGGCGAAGCAATCATTGAATGCCTCGTCAGGAACGGAACGCTGGCAGTGATTACCACCCATCTGGGAGCGCTAAAGACATTGGCGGGCGAGGACCATCGAATCCGCAACGCCTCAATGGAATTTGACCGCCAAAATCTGTCCCCAACCTATCGTTTCCGACCCGACCTGCCAGGTTCTTCTTACGCGATTGAAGTAGCCGAAAAACTGGGGATATCTAAGGATGTTTTGAAACGAGCGAAAGAGTTGGTGCATTCCGGACATCGGGATTTGACAAGATTAATAACACAGATCGAGGAAAACCTGGCCAGAGTTCAGAAGGAAAGGGATGAATTGGCTCGGAGCAGACGCGCCACCGCCGACCTCGAGGAGTTATATCTTGGCAAAATGGACAAAATGAAAAAATGGGAGAAAGACTCCGAGCGGTTGGCATTGAAAAAATTGGAAGCCACCGTTTCAGAGGGGGAGAAAGAGATCGAGGACCTGGTGGCCTCTATTAAAAAGAGCAATGCCGATCGTGAGGTGACCAGAATGGCCCGTCGCCGCATCCAAGAAAAAAAACAGGCGATTCAGAAGAAAACAGAGAAACTCCACGAGAAACCGGTTTCGGCTCTATCAGCAGTCTTCCCCGGAATGAGGGTTTTGCTGGGAAATATGAAAACCGAGGCTGAGGTTTTGACAATGCCTGATGGGCGGGGGCGCCTTAAGATTCGTGCCGGAAATCTGATTATCGAAGCCAAACTCTCCGATCTCTCGAAAGTTGAATCCGCCGGCAATGATGTCAAATCCATGGGTGTAAAATATGAACCAGTAGAATCCATAAATCCGGAACTTGATTTGCGGGGACTAACCTTTGATGAAGCCCAACCCAAATTGGAGCGTTATCTTGAAGACGCCTATCTGGCCGGTTTGGGCTTAGTCAGAATTATCCATGGCAAAGGCACTGGAGCGCTTCGCCAGAAAGTTACGGAATATCTTCGTTCCCATCATTGGGTTGAAACCACACAATTAGGCAATTACAACGAGGGTGGGGCTGGCGTGACCGTAGTGAAATTGAAGAGCTGATTCCTCTCTCAGCGAGGCTTTGATTTTTGCTTCGCTCTGGCGCGATTTTCATTTTGCTCCTCATTAGTCATCGCAAAGAGATGCCCTCCCTCCCCCGAGGCCACAAAATAAAGATAAGGAACTTTCGCCGGATTTAACGCCGCATCCAACGAGCTTTTCCCCGGATTAGCGATCGGCCCTGGCGGTAGAGAATAATTCAGATAAGTATTATAGGGTGATTTTAATTCCAGGTCCTTCATTAACAAGGGACGGCTTAGTGGCGGGAGCGCATATATCACTGTTGGATCACATTGCAGGGGCATACCGAGTTTTAGACGATTCTGAAAAACTGCGCTTATCAAATACCGTTCATCCATCAACGCCGTTTCCTTTTCAATCAAAGATGCCAGAGTCACAACTTGATGGATCGAGAAATTCACCTTCCGAGCTTTGGCTTTCATTGAGTCATCAAAAATATCAAAAAAGCGGTCCACCATTGCATTGATGATCAATTTCGCATCAGCGCCGAAATAGAAATAATAAGTGTCAGGAAAGAGATAACCCTCCAGATCCTCCGATTTAATATCGTGGGCGGCGATGATAGACTTATCCCTGCAGGCCTGCGAAAACTCAAATGAGTCAACTGCTAGCTCCCTCTGTGCAAGTCCCGCCATCTGGCGATAGTTTAGGCCCTCGGGAAAGGTAACCTTTATAGGCGCATTGCTCCCTTGCAAAAGAAGCCTCGCGATGGCGACATAACTGCGATTATTAGTAAAATCATAATGGCCGGCTTTCACATTATTGGCTGAGCCGATTAAGGAGACCAGCTGTACCAGTAGAGAGCGGTTGCCGATGATAGCTTTTTCCTCAAGCTCATCTGCCGCTGATGCCAAGGTCTGTCCATTCTTTATTGTCAAAGATGCATCCCGGCAGGCGTTCAAGCCGCCAGCAGGCATCGAGGTAACATAATAATATCCCCCCATTGCGATTATGACCGCCACAAAGCCAAGGAGCATTATGTTCTTACCTTTGGCGGTAATGAGTCGATAGGTCATAATCGGCGCTTCTATTATAATCCTCAGCAATCCACAGAGCAAAATGAATATCGAACTTACGATATATACTAATATATCGGAAATAAGTCCCGGATAACCACCCGGGTAATTTGCTGGCCGCCGGCGTTTTCTGGTCATACAATTTTCTTTGAATCAAGATAACATTGCAGGATGTCGGCGGCTGCCAGTTGATCCAGGGCCGCCTTATCCCTTCTGATCTTGAGTCCGGCCTGATGGAATTTCTTCATAGCAGTGGCTGTGGAATAATATTCATCATATAACTGGACTCTCACCTTGATTTCTATCCTTATCCTCTCCGCAATTTGTGATATTTCTCCGGCGAGATCCGCCAGTTTGCCATCGTCCCGAATCGGATTTCCAATGATGATCAAGTCGATGGCCTCATCAGTGACTATTTTCCGAACGGCCTCGATCAGCTCGTTTTGATTATTAGTTATAATGGCTCTCAAAGGGACGGCAAGATTTCCGGCAGGGTCGGATATCGCAATTCCGACCCTCTTGCGGCCATAGTCGATTCCTAATGCACGCATGGTTTATGGTGATTCTCACGATAATCGGCAATCGCCCGGACATGAGCCCTGAAAGCGATATTACTCGGTAATTCGTTTAGATCGAAATATCCAAGTTCGGAAGCATCATCGCCCGGTTCCAATTTCCCGGAAACAACTTCTGCCAGATAAATAATCAATACTACCTTGGTTCGGGGATCATCGCCGCCCTTATATGCATTAAGAATCCCCTTAAGCTTGACTGCCAAACCCGTTTCCTCTAGTGTCTCCCGAATGGCGCATTCCTCAGGGCCCTCGTGCGATTCCATAAAGCCGGCTGGCAGGGTCCAATCGCCCTCTTTCGGTGGATATTTTCTCCTTGCCAACAATACCCTTCCATCCTTGTCGGTTATCAAAACTCCGCAGGCGGGAACCGGATTGTTATACCAGATAAATCCGCAACTGGCGCAAACCAGCCTTTCATCGACCCCCTCGGCCGGGATTCGTTTGACCATTCTCTCAGAGCATAAAGGGCAAAATTTATAATGATACATTTGTCATCCTTCAGTCACCTGGCGTTAATATATAATTTTGTGAACCATTATCAACGAATTATTAATTCCCAATTTCATTTCGTAGCCGGTTTCGAAGTGAAAAATCACCTTCAAGTCGAAATCTGGGGGGATTATATTACCCTGAACATCATCATCGTGCAGTCATCCTGGAAGGGACGGCCCCGACAATGATCCTTAATACTATCCAATACTTTTTCCTGAAGTCGATCCAACGGGAGACATCGATTATTTGATAACAATTCCACCAATCTCTTTTCGCCAAACTCAATCTCATCATCATCCATCGCTTCCGTCACCCCATCTGTATAGCATGTCAAAAGATCCCCCGGACGCAACTGAACCAGGTTGGATGAATACTCCACTCCCCCGAAAGCGCCCAATAATAATCCACCTTCTATGAGGAACTCGCATCCACCATCCCCATGAAGCAGGATGGGGTAGTTGTGGCCGGCATTGCAGTATCTAAAAGTCATCATCCCCGTGTCTATCTCCCCATAGAAAAAGGTGACATAATTCTCAGGCATACCACTGGACGAAAGCACGTTGTTGATATGGGCTATTTTGGAATGCACTTCAAATTGCGATCGGGTCACTGAATGCAATATAGCCTGCATACGGGCAATCAAGAGCGCGGCCGGTATGCCTTTTCCCGAAGCGTCCCCGATACAGACCGCCAGATGCTCCGAAGGCATCACGATAAAATCATAGAAATCCCCACCGACCTCCCGCGATGGTTCAGAATAAACACTGAACTGAAAACGATCGTGTGAGGGAAGTTGCTTGGGCAGTAATTGCAGTTGTATCTGGCGCGCCAGCGCCAATTCCTCTTCCATCCTCTGTTTTTCCAGCGATTCCAGATATAGCCGGGCGTTGCTGATGGCGATCACAAGTTGATTCGCAAGAACCTGAAATATAGTAAAGTCCTCTGCATTGTACCCCAGTCCCGAAGCTTTCTTGCCCAATCCGATGTATCCTATCAACTTGTGAGTCGAATTTAAGGGTATCAGGAGCTCGGTGTCATGTTCATGGAATAACTCTCTTGTTGATGGAGATAATGCTGGGACGGGGATGTCGTCCCGTGGCACCGGCAGATCTCTGACAAGCAAGAACGACTCCAAAACCCGATCTTGCTTGCTGGTTTGGATATTACCGCTTTGCGCCGAATAGACGGAGTACTGCCCCTTGGATGATGGAATTGCCAGAAAAGCATTCTCTATGAGCAGTTCTTCATTAAATGTCCTGAGCACTTCAGTAATTAACTCATCTAAATCCAAAAGGGTGATCACCTTATGGGAAAAACCCTCCAATATCACCTTAAAATCGGCCCCGCCCTTGATGAATAGCCTTCGAAGTATCCCATCAATGAAATTCAATACCGGCTGGAAGAAAATCACTGCCACGATCATCGTTACTATTTCCAGGACCGCGACCCCGCCGCCAAAAATAGACTTTAGAATTTCCCGGAATTGCCCCATTATTAGCAGGTAACCGCCGACTACCACGATAGATGATACTGAATAAACAAGCGATTGTCTGACGATCAGCCTGATATCCAGGAACCGGTGTCTCATTATCGCCCAAGCGATGAATCCCGGACCAACCAAAAGCCCGATAATTATCGCCAGGTACTTTATTTGAGGGTTGATGTTTATGCCAAATATCGTGGGAACGATATAGGCGGATATGTATAATCCTACTGCGGTGCGAATTCCATAGGTTATGACCTTCACCTGACGCTGAATGCGCGGGTTCACAACGGAGCGGTAACCTTGATGCAGGAAAACCGAAGCTATTACCGCATAGGCAAGATTGATGATGGAGAAGAAACGAACATGGACTTCCAGCGCCAGACCAAAAAGCATCACGATATATTTCAGGAAATAACCCACAAACTCAAGAAGTATGCCCAATACCGGAAAATCACTGGTAATGGTCAATTTAGATAGGATGGCATTTGGATCGGCAAGAAACATCACCAGAAGCAAATGCACAATATGCGGAATATAGGCGGCATAAAAAGCCCTGTAATATCTCTTGTAATACTTGTGCTCAACAGGAAAAATGGCGGAGAAAAGAACAAAACTGGGGAAAAATAATTCCCAAATGTAAAAGATGTTGTATAACCATATAGGATATTCGCGCCCCGATGGCACCAGAACGGCATAGTAAATCGTTGCCAATATCGGAGCGGTGCCGGCGAAGAATAGCATAACCGATGTAACACGGTTTATCTTGCTCCGCGGGTTTTCGCGAAAGATGATTCCGCTCAGAAGAATAAGTATGGCGCCGCTTAGTGCGAATACTATTGAAAGAATGATATTAAGCATCGGAATTCATCAATAATACCCAGAGAATCTAACTTCGAGATGGCGAGAATCTTTTGACCAAGAAGACTGTTGTTCCTCTGTCCTTGCCCGTTGATATTTTCACCTTATCCATCAGCGAACGCACGATGAAAAATCCTCTGCCCGTTTCCTTGAGGATGTTCTCTTCGCTTAGGGGATCGGGGATAATTGAAAGATCAAATCCATCACCTTCGTCGATAACTGTTATTTCCACTTCCGATCGCTTCAAACTCAATCTCACTTCAACCCTTTTGTTGCGATTGTTCTTATTGCCGTGGACAATAGCGTTATTCACTATTTCGGTAACAGCGATGGCGACATCCGCGATTTCACCTTCTCCCATCGCAAAACCCCTGAGCGTATCCTCAAGAAACTCGACCAGCGCTTGCAGATATATCTGATCGCTCGGAATAATTATTTTCCCCGGTTTCTTGACAATTTCTTCCATCAGTCCCTTATGTTATCTTAACGTATCAATATAAAAAAAGGCAGGTTCACCACCCACCTTAGACTCACACGGGATAATGTATTTACTTCTTAAAGCTCTTGACCGCTTCTTCAACAGATTCGTAATTCTCGAAAACCGTAATTAGCTTCGTTATGGTCAGCAGAGATTCAATTTTCTCAGTCACATTCGCCAGCTTAAGCTCGCCCCCATTGTTGCGCATTGTAGTCAAACCGCTGATCAAGATCCCTAAGCCCGTGGAGTTCATCCAGTCAACCTTCGCCAGATCTATGATTACTTTCCTCTTATCTTCTTTAATGAATTCGTGGAGTTGGTCGTGAAGCGAGGCGGCATCAGGACCACCCATAATCTTTCCCTTTGGTTCTAATACAATAACTCCATCAACTTCCCGAAAGGTTAATTTCATAAAACAATCCTCCTCAATGTGAAATGCTGCTTAGAATAAGAGCAGTTTATTATCTCAAAGCTGTTGACCTTGTTTGATGCCCGCAACCACACTATCCGCCCACAAGGGATCATTGCCGCTGGAAAGATGCCTTAATAGATCCTCATATTTAGCCGGAGTCAATTCGCTCTTTGTAAGAACATCAAGCTTCTCCTTCTTAGCCATCGCCACCAGTTTATTGTACTCATCTACCAGATCCGGGTTCGAAGCGATAAATACCGAATCCGCTACCAGACGATATTCGCCTTCAATATTGTACTTCTTTAGGAACGAGTCAAATACCCTGCCATATTTTCTTTCAATCCTTTCCAAATCCAAATATACTCTGGCGAAATCAGCACCAGAAACCGATGGTTTTGCCTGGTCTGTTGCCGGGAGCTTGCCCTTTTCAGTTGAACATCCCCAGAAAATCACCACAAAAAGCAAAACCACCAGCGTGCCGATTACTTTACCGTTGGTGGACAATTTGCACAATCCGATTATAATATGATGACCTTAAATCTACCTAAATAGAGCTTTTATCTTGCCCCAGGTATCGAGCTTAATATCCAATGTATTAACTTCAAGGTTGTGGCGTTCGCTCCCCGCAAAAGCCTGAAAACTCGGTGTGGCAATGCGGCCATTTATATGAATCGTGATAACATCACCTGCTACCCAACCATCTTTCTCAACTGTCTCGGGATTGTCAGCAGGAATTGCCAGGGAATAGCCTCGGCCAATCGTTGCAGATTGGGCCACAATAATCTCACCGATAAATGCCTTAACCTCAAGACCGTCTGCCACCGGTTGACCTTCATAGGTCGCATCACCATAAGGTTGACACTCTCCGAGAACGGCATACGCCCCAGCAGAAGATATTATGATAACTGCCGCAATCCCCAAAATGATTCTTGCCATCCCGTTTCTTATCGAGCTCCTCATACCATTAAAGCATAGAAATAAACAATTATTATACATTAACTCATTAATAATATCGCCTATTTTCCATTTAGTCAAGCTTTTTTTAGGCCGTATAGTAAAGATTTTCGTTAGTCAAGTGAAATGAAAGATGCTCCATCTCAATGGCCATATTTACTGTTCTCATCGTCACATTTGATGGCACCCTTAAATTGGTCGGAGCAAAAGATAGTAAGGCTTTCACTCCAGCATCAACTACTTCATCAACAATCCGTTGCGCAACCGAGGCCGGAACCGCAATTATAACCAGCTCTATATTATGCTTGTTCAGCATCTGCCGCAAATTTGTCACATCGTGAACCTCAATGCCCTTGTTAAAACTACCTATCTTTCGCTGGTCATTATCAAATATCAATTTGATAATAAATCCTTGCCTGATAAATTCCTTGAAGGATACTAAAGCCGATCCCACATTTCCGATCCCGATCAGAGCAACATTCCATTTTCTGTTAATTCCCAGTATTTCGGCGATCTGCTGACGAAGCTCCACCACCGGATAGCCCAATCCCCTGGTGCCAAATTGGCCGAAAAACGACAGGTCCTTTCTAACCTGCGCTGGCGTAAGTTTTTCCCGCTGGGCAAGATCCTTTGAACTCACCGTCACATACCCCTCCTTTTCAAGAATTCCCAGCGACCTAAAATAAAGTGACAACCTATGAATTGTTGATTCCGATATCCTCTTGCCAGTGATTCTCACTACTTTACCTTCCTGTGATGTAGTTCAATTATTATTTGTGAAGTAGTTCACAACAATTTGGCGAAAATTAAATCGAGCATGACTATTTGTCAAGAATTTTCTTGAACGTTCATCGATTGACCTAATCCCTTGATATCGTCTTGGTTATATATTAGTCAATCTCCAAGAATCCAGATAGCACGCCCATCATTTCCATTATACTCGAATGACCCAAGATTCCAAATGCCATTAATATATGTCGTGAGGCGATACACCGGCGCTCAACAAAATTCGCTACCTGAGTTGTTTCCCGTGGAAGAATTCATCATACAGCAACACCTCCCATCATTGGCCAATGGACATTATGATGCCAGGCGGCATTTTGTAATATTCGATGGATCGCAATTGGCGTTAGGAATCTATTTCTCGAAACTCAAGACAGACAGAAACTCTTTTGCTCGGCGGATGATCCTGACTAAATAGCCGTTAGTTTCAACGCGCAGAAGTCATACCAAATAGGAACCCCGAAATCCTCTAAGGAATTCCGGGGTTCTGCTCATGGAGGTATCGCTATGTGGCCGACGGGCATGTCGGCATATTTATCTACTTCAGAAGATTCATCTTCTTGTAAGTGATGTCATTACCAGAGGCCAGGCGATAGAAATACACGCCGCTGGAATAGTTGTCGGCGTTCCAGTTGATGGTATAGCTGCCGGGCTCGCGGACATCATTGACCAATGTTTCTACCAACTGACCAGCAAGATTATAAACACTCAGATTGACATTGGAAGTTTTGTCAACACTGAAGCTGATATTGGTCGTGGCATTGAAAGGATTCGGGTAGTTCTGTTCGAGCGCAAAGCCATTGGGCATACTGCCGCCAAGCTCTTCAACTGATGTGGTGGAGGAATCATATACAACCGCGCGGAGCATAAAGTCATTGGTGGCATCCGCATTCCAGGAACCGGAACGCCAGAAGGAGCGCCCATCAGGAGCAGTGGCATCGCCTGCGACTCCGGGGTCAGCGGGAGTGCTCTGCAACCAGTTGAAGACCACGCAGAAATCACCGCTATTGACTTCATATTGGGCCCCTTCCGGAATTTCGAAATTAACCCATTCCTGGGAAGTGGTGGCTGAAGTGCGCCATGGACCGGCCAGGACAGCGCCCGGGAAACCGCCGGTATAAGCATTGATGCTGAATTCGAATTCGTTAGTGCCATTCACAAAAGCCCTGAGCATAGTAACCTTAACCGGATAGGTAGAAGGGGTGCAACGGACTGCAAAAGCGTTGCTACTATAAGTAGTGTCGACAATCCACCAGCCCTCAGGACCACCATCGTCATAGGCTATGCCCATTCCTTCAACAACAGTATAGCTTATCGGATCGGACTCGCCTCCGATCGGATAGTAACCGGTATTGGCGTATATTGAACCATCGGTAGCTTGAATATAATAGTCAACTACGGTGCCAACTTCGAACTGAGGAAGCGTAACCTGATAATTGTTGCCGGAAGTATTGGTCATCTCGATTCCTGTAAAGTTACCACTAGTTCTATAATAGAGATAGGCATTATCAATACCGGAATCATCTGTAATTATGGCCTTGGCAACCTGTGGAGCCCCTTGGGAGAATCCCATAT
>Ga0210044_10001104_pt1 | contig 41101 bp, 44 predicted proteins | sample CryGey13umfilter_2_FD_183959 | JGI IMG/M metagenome (GOLD analysis project Ga0210044, IMG submission 183959) | Groundwater microbial communities from aquifer in Utah, USA - Crystal Geyser 4/9/14 3 um filter (SPAdes) (version 2) | ecosystem: Environmental > Aquatic > Deep subsurface >... | reverse complement strand
TTTTGTGTCAAAAAACTTATAGCACACTTCTTTGGGGCGAGACACCGAAATCCGGCTGTCTTGCCCCACTGTTTTTCTCGCTAACCGATTGTGATCAAAGCGGTAGGCTGTAGAGGGACAGGCTCTAATATATCGAGGGGGAGGAAAAAAGTGGGCGGGCCGAAAACGAGCGTTTCCGGCCCTTCACTGCAGGGATTCGAGTCGCCGGGATCCGTCCCGGCTCAAGGCCGACTAACGCTGCAGCAGGTTCAGAGCCAGCTGCGCGGTGGTGTTGGCCTGGGAGAGGATCGACACACCGGCCTGCTGCAGAATCTGCAGGCTGGTCATATTGGCGGTTTCCAGGGCCACATCCACGTCGCGGATCCGGCTGTTGGCGGCCGAAAGGTTCTCCGCGGTCATCCCAATATTCCTGACGGATGTCTCGAAGCGGTTTTGGGCAGAACCGAAACTGGCCCGCACGGAACTGACCGTTCCGGTGGCCGTGATGATATTGGCCATGGCCGCGCGGGCTGCCGCGCCGTTGGTTCCGGCGATGCTGAGGGAGCCCGAGGTCAGTCCGAGATCCGAGGAGGTCATGGCCTGACTCAGATCGATGGTCACCGTGCTGGTCGAGGCATCGGTTCCGATACCGACCTGGACGCTGAGGGACGTGTTGGTTCCGTCCAGCAGCTTGATGCCGTTGAATTCTGCCGTTCCGGCGATGCGGTCGATTTCATCCAGCAGATTCTGGAACTCGTCGTTCAGGAAGCCTCGTTCCTGCTCGCCGAGAGTTTCGGTCGCTGCCTGCTCGGAGAGTTCACGCAGACGCAGCAGGATGTTGTTCACCTCATCCAGCGAACCTTCGGCCGTCTGCACCAGGGAGATGCCGTCGGCCGCGTTGCGGCTGGCCTGCTGAAGGGCGCGGATGTCCGATTTCAAGCCCTCGCTGATGGCCAGGCCAGCGGCGTCGTCCCCGGCGCGGTTGATGCGCATGCCGGAACTGAGGCGCTCCATGGATTTCTGGAACTTGGTGGTTGTGTCGTAGAGATGTCGTTGGGCATTCAAAGATGCCACATTCGTGTTGACGCGAAGACCCATAGTCTTGTCCTCCCTGAATACGGCGCCTGATGCGGGATTCCTTCCCGACAGGACGCACTGCCCGAATCATTTGCAGCTTGCCCGGGAGCTCGACCCCCCGTAGGGTTGTGCCGATGCAGGCGATGTCTCCTGACGGCTGGATGCCCAACCATGCAAATTGACAAGCCCTCTGCGGCAGAACATGCCGAGTTCCTCAGGCTGGTGGATGCAGAGATCAGGCCAGATCGTGCAAAAACCCACGCATGGGAAGATTTTCCTCTCATTCTGCACGATTCCAACCGGGACTCCGTGCTGATTGCACGGGATGAGACCGGTCGCATTGCAGGGGGCATTGCCGGGTTAATCCGCGAATTTTCCAGTGATTACGGGCCCGTTGCGGTGGCGGGAATCGGCAGCGTCGTGACGCATCCGGATTTTCGGGGGCGGGGTATCAGCCGCCGCCTCCAGGAAAATTTGCTGGCGGAATTCGCCCCACGCTCAGTTCCGCTGGCGGTGCTCTGGACCGACCAACCGGAAATTTATGCCGGTCGGGGCTTCCATGCTGCCGGTTGGGAATTCCATCTGAACATCCAGGATGCCGACCTGCCGACCGCTCTGGGGAGCGAAAAACGGATCCGACCCCTTCAGGGTTCTGATGTCGGCGCAGTTTCCCGTCTCTATGACCAGCATCCTTGCCGGACGCTGCGCCGACCCGGCGATGCCGAGGCTTTATACATGATGCCCGGCACCAGGGGGTTGGTCCTGGAGGGCGCCGCGGGGGTGGAGGCAGTCGTGTTTTGCGGGAAAGGGGCTGATTTTCCCGGATACATAGGCGAATGGGATGGTGATGCGTCCGGCGTGTTGATGCTGCTGGAGCACGCGCGCCGGGAAAATCTGGCCCACAACATTCTGGTTCCCGCGGGCGAGGAGGTTTTCGCGGAAACTCTCGTCAAGTCGGGAGCGGGATGGGCTGTTCGGACCTCCGGATTTTGGCGCGTCCTGGATCAGGCGGGCCTTTCCCGCCTCTGTGGCGTAGCGGTTCTCTCCGCCGACGAAGCCCATCCGCCGACTTATTGGCTGGGAGATGTGAATGATCAAGGCGGTATCCGCCCGGGAATCCTGAAAATTGGCGTGTGGGGCTTTGACTCGGTGTGATCGTTGCAAGGTCCGGAGAAACCGGACGGCAAGGGGAAACGAACCAAAGCGTGGGAATCGTGAAATCTAGCCTGCCTTTCTTGAGTTTGGCCGTCATTGTTAAGGACCAAGCGGACCATTTGGACACCCTTTTGCGCGATCATCGGACCTTGTACGACGAAGCGGTTGTGGTCGATACCGGATCGCGCGATGGATCGCGAGAAGTGGCGACCCTGCATGGGGCCCGGTTGATTTCCAGCCAGTGGGGGCATGATTTCAGTGCGGCCCGCAATCGAGGTCTGGACGCGGCGCGGGGGAGGTGGGTCGTGGTCCTGGATTGCGATGAAGCCATCACCCCGGTCGATCAGGAGGATCTGCGGAATTTGCTGGAGAGCCTGTCTCCCTCCCTGGTGGTGCTGGAGCAGCGAAACTACACCTGGCGCCGCCAAGCTCTCGGATTTGTCCCCAATGGACCAGGCCAAGAGGGCCTGGCCTGCAAATCCCCCGGCTACATTCCGCGGCGACAGATTCGGGTCTTTCCCGGTGGCACCGGAATCACCTACAGTGGCAGAGTTCATGAAACAGTTGAACGTTCACCGGCAAGTCGAAATTATAAAAAAATTAAACTCGATATTTGCATCCATCATTATGGGCATCTCGAAGGTTCCGGGGGGCACCTGCGGCGGTCGAGACGAAACGGGGAGTTGTTGCGCAGGGAAGTGCATGACCGACCCCAGGACCCGGTGCTGTTGACCGAGTTCGCCACCCAGCTTGTGGCCGAAGGCCAGACCGAAGCGGCTCGGCGCTTGTGTCACCGAGCCGTGGCCGTCGCGCCCGGCCACTCCGAACTGTACCAGGCCCACCTCATGCTGGCGCGTCTTGGTTGGGGCGATTGTCCGGAACAAGCCTGCCACGAGGCGGAGACGGCCCTGCGGTCCCGGCCGGACCTGCCGGAGTGCTGGATCGAAGCGGCTCGGGCCAATGCCTTGCGGGGAAACCTCCCTCGTGCGCGAAAACTGTGCGCTCAGGGCCAGGCCCTGTTTCCTCTGGACACCGTCCTGGGGAAAATGGAAACTCAAGTTTTTCCACAAAGTGGCGATAATACTCGGGAAGGATTGGGTTGGTAGGGGCGGCCCTGCCGGTTGGCATTGAGATTGCTTCGTCGAGGAGAAACGCCGGAACGCTCCGGCGACCATTGGGAGTTACCGAGGTAGGTCAACACATGGCGATGGACAAAATTCAAGGTTCTTCCCTTCCGGCTCAAAGCGCATTGAACAACTTCACGCGCACCGGGAAGGCGGGGGAATCCGGCAGGGATGAGGGTTCTGCCCCGGTTGGACGGGATGCGTCAGGCAGCGGCACGGCCGGTGATATCGCTGATATTTCGGTGGCGGGTAAACAATTGGTCGAACTGAAACAGGCCGTTGAAGTGGGGAAGGCGGCTTTGGCTGCCTTGCCTGATGTCCGTGAGGACAGGGTCGCGCAGGCACGCGAGCGGATGGCCGAAGGCTTTTACCATTCCATAGCGGTGAGGGAAAAGGTGGCCGAGAGGCTGAGCGGTGTCCTGGGCGCTCTGGATGCCGATTCTCCCTGACTTGACTGCGACAACGATTTGTGGGCAAAAGGGTTCGGCCGCTTGGCCGAACCTTTTTTTGCCCTGGACAGCTTTTTCAGTTGATGGAAGTGGTAAGAAAATTTACAGTTGTGGGGCACACGATTCCGATCCCCGGACGTTGAAGGTTGCGCCCCATGCCGCAAGGTCTGCACAAGATTCCTCGACCGTGCCCGCAGGATGCGGTTTTGGTGGGGCCGCATGCCTGGGAGCAGGAGGCGGGAGCTTCCCAGCCTGGGATGTCCGTATTCTCCGATCCCGTCGCCGCCCTTGGTTTCCTGCAGGGCCAAAACGGCCCGGGTGCCCCTCGGCTGGTCATCCTGCACCAGGATGCTTTCGCCGGGTCCGAGGGTGCCGACAAGCTCGAGGCCTGGTTGCAGGCGCTGCAGGATCTGAGTGTGGCCCATCTTCCGGTGCTTCTTCACGGCGGACTCGAAGGCCCCCTGCTGGTGCGCCTGTTCCGGGTGGGACTTTGCGATGCCTTATCCCTTCCGGTGGAGCAGCATCACTGGCTCAACCTCCTGATCCGCGTGGAAAAGCGCATGCAGTTGCGGCAACAGAAGCGGATGCTGTTGGAGGACAATTCCCACGCCCAGGATCTGTTGCGTGAATTGAAGGATTCCCTCGGCGAGGTCTACGACCGGAACGCCGGGGACCTGTTGCAGGCGCAGGAGACCCTGGAATCCGTCAACCGCCGCCTGACCCATGACATGGAGGAACTATCCCTGCTCTACCGCTTCGGGCGGGAGTTGAGCCAGGCCTGCAACTGGGATGAAGTCCTGGGCAGGATCCTGGCCGAGCTGGGGGAATTCCTCGGCGCCAACGGCGCCACCTTGGTGCTCAAGTCCGCGGTGGGCGGTGCCTTTCGGGCGCGGCGAACCTGGGGCTGGGAGGACGGTTCCTGGGATCGGATCCTGTTGGATCTGGAGCAGGACACCAAGGTCGCCATCGGGGAAAAGCTGTTGGAGTGGGGGGTGCTGGGCGATGCTGCCACGGTGACTTCGGTGGATGGACCGACCGGCGGAAAGGTCATCGCCCTGCCCCTGGATCACCAGGGGTTGCGCCTGGGGTTCTTGCTGGTGCTGTTCCCCTCGCCCGACCTTGCCTTGCTGGCGCGCGGCCGTTTTCTCCCCTTCCTGCAGGCCGTGCAGGTGGTGCTGGCCGAGGAAGTGGCCGGGGCCCAGATGCTCGACCGCATCCGGGACATCGGCCTGTTCAACGCCCGTGTGCTGGAAACCGTGAGCAGCGGGATCTGGGTCTTCGACGAAAGCGGCACCACGGTCTACTGCAACCGCGCCGGGCAGGAGATGCTGGCCGGGTCCGCCGTGCCCGCCGGCGACCCCAGCGCCTTCCTCTATCGCATTGGCCGCGGACGTCTGGCCGACGCCGTGGGGCCGGGCGATGATTTTCCCGAACTGGTCAGCGATGGCCGGCTGCGCGTTGACGGCCAGGAGGGGCTTCTCATGCCCTTCCTGCGAGACGGAGCCGGCGGGGTTTTCCAGGGTGGCGGCGAGATGACCAGCCTCGACGGAGAGATCGTTCCGGTGGCGGTCCGATCCTCCCTCATGGCCGGGCAATCCCGCAACCAGACCTGGATGGTGATCGTGGCCGAGGACCAGCGGGAACGGCGCCAACTGGAACACGAGCGCATGCGTGTCGACCAGCTGCGCGGGCTGGTGGAGATGTCCGCGACCCTGGCCCATGAGATCCGCAACCCGCTCATGGGGCTCAGCGCCCAGGCGGAATTGCTGGCGGATCAACTGGCCGAGGGTGATCCCCGCGGGCGCTACATCGATGTCATCACCCGAGAGGTGGACCGGATCAACTCCACCATCGACCGGATGCTCAACTACACCCGCCCCTACCATCCGGAACTGGCTGCCGGAGACATCCTCACGCCGGTTCGCGATGCCCTGGACCTTTGCCGCAGCCGAGCCGAGGCCCGAGGCGCCGAACTCGATCTGGACCTCAAGCCCCTGGCGGGAGCGGATGTGGCCCGGGGCTGGACCGTGGTGCTCGATTCGGGGCAATTCAAGCAGGTGCTGCTGAACCTGTTGCTCAACGCCGTCGACGCCGTGCCGCCGTGCAAGGGGCGCATCGTGCTCGAATTGTCCGCCAGTTCGGCGGTGGACCTGCCGGCGCCCGAGGGGAAAGGACGTTTCCTGGCCCCGGGGATCATCATCAAGGTTCGGGATAACGGTCCCGGATTCGGTGACGGAGTGCAGGAGAGGATATTCCGACCGTTTTTCACAACCAAGAGTTCCGGCACCGGGCTGGGGCTTTCGCTTTGCCACAAGATCGTTACCGCCCACGGGGGGAACATCACAGCATTGCGCGAAGGGGACACCACCGTGTTCAGGGTCGTGCTGCCGCGTGCAGCCGCCGCGCCTTCCCGCATGGAGGTTGCCGAATGAAACCGAAGATCCTGGTCATCGACGACGAAGCCACCATTCGCGACTCGCTCAGCGAAGCCCTCCTGGCTGCAGGCTACGAGGTGGCCACGGCCGAAAGCGGGGAAGAAGCGCTCGCCAAGCTTCACGGGGAGGAATTCGCGCTGGTGGTGTCGGACCTCAAGCTGCCGGGCGTTTCCGGTCTCGACGTGCTCAACGCGCTGCGCAATCAGGGCAACCAGGTTCCGGTCATCATGATGACCGCCTACGGCGATGTGGATACCGCGGTCAGCGCCATGCGCGGCGGCGCCTACGATTTCATCCCCAAACCCTTCAAGCTCGGCACCATCAAGAAGCAGGTGCGTGCCGCCTTGCGCGCCACCACGGCCTCGGTGAGGGTCGATGCCGAACCGGAAGCCGAGCCCATCGAAGTTGCGGCGCCCCCCGAGCGGAAGAATGACGGGCAGTACATCCGGATGATCCGGTCCTGTCCTGGTCTGGTTCGCGTGGCGGAGATGCTGGAGAAGATCGGCAGCAGTCGCAGCGGCAACGACACTTCGATTCTCATCCAGGGTGAATCGGGTACCGGCAAGGAGATCATCGCGCGTGCGGTCCACGAGGTCAGCGCCGGCAGCCAGGACCGGTTCATGGAAATCAATTGTGCGGCCGTGCCCGAGACCCTGCTGGAAAGTGAGCTGTTCGGACACGAGAAAGGCGCCTTCACCGATGCCAAGAATCGCAAGGAGGGTCTCTTCGAACTGGCGGGTCGGGGATCCATCTTCCTGGACGAGATCGGGGAGATGGGCATCCTGTTGCAGAGCCGCCTGCTGAGGGTCCTGGAGAACCGTCGTTTCCGGCGGGTGGGAGGCAAGGACGATCTCGATGTGCGCGCCCGGGTGGTCGCGGCCACCAACCAACGGCTCGCCGAGTCCATCGTGGCGGGGACCTTCCGTAACGATCTGTACTACCGGCTCCAGGTGCTGGAAATCCACGTGCCCCCTCTGCGGGAGCGGCCCCAGGATCTGGAAGTGCTCATCAACTCCTTCCTGCGGGATTTCAACCAGCAATTGGGTCTGTCTTGCGCTCCCGTCGACCAGGCCCTTCTCGAAGCCCTGCAAAAATATCCTTGGCCGGGGAATGTGCGCGAACTGAAAAACCTGCTCAAGCGGATCATGATCCTGGAGGAACCCTCCCGGCTGGATCCGGGACATTTCCCCCCCTTCGTCATGGACGGAAGGAACCCCCGGTCGGGATCGCGGCAACAGGAACTCGGACGCGCCACCGGATTGGTTCCCCTTTCGGAGGTCGAACGACTGCACATCCTCTACACCCTGGAGATGACCGAGAACAACAAATCCAAGGCGGCGAGGATCCTCGGCATCAGCCGGCAGACCCTGCGGGAAAAGCTCCGTCAATACGAGGAATCCACCGACGGCGAAACGGACCTCAAGAGCGACGCAGCTCGGAGTTGACCTCCCCAGGACGGGTTGCTCCGGTCTGATCACCCCATGTCCAGTATCTGGGCAGTCTTCATCCCGGGTTCCCCGCGCACCCGGGATTTCTTTTCGTACCTCTTGCGGCGTTGCCGCTCCATCTTCCCTTTCCCCGTCAGGGAAGAAAATCAATAAAACATAATGGAATAAGAAGTTGGCCCCCGGTGGGTGGCGTCGCCGGATTCCCTTGGACGGAGCTTCGGGAGGGAGTTCCCCGCTCCTTGGGCCTGGCATGGAGATTGCGGTACCCCCCGCAATGGGTGAGAACTGCCAGCGACAGGAAAAAATGACCATGCTGCGAATGTTGGGAAAAATTTCGGTTTTGGTGCTGTCCCTGGGACTGGTTTCCGGGGTCATGAGCCAGGCCTCGTCCGAGGACGGGAACCTGCCTTTGGACCAGACCCATTTCGACGGCTACCTGCAGTTGCTCCATTCGGTGGAACAGGAAGTGGCGCTCCGGCAGGAAACCGGCCATGCGGAGGACTGGCGACTCTACCCGTTCGGCGGGAAAGCCCAGGCCGATACCGCCGGATCCCCCTACCGTCATCTGACCATCGCGAAGGCCCTGCAGGTCCTGGAGACGCAGTTCCCCGATCCTGCCCGGGCCGAACACCTGACGGCCTTGGTGGCGTTGGCCAACGCTCGCAATTTCGTCAATCTCACCGAATACGATTCGGCGCTTGTCTGGTTCGACGCAGCGGCCGTGCTGGACTCGACCGGAGATCTGTCCGGGGAAATCGAGGCCGCAACCCTGGCAACCGCGGCGGCCTTGGGTGATTCGGCGCGGATGGCCGGCGAACTGGACACCCTTCTGGAAAAGGGGCCTACGGACGACAGCCGCGATATGTGGATTCTCGCCCTGCGGTGGACCCTGGCCAGCGGGAGCCGAACCCATCTGGGCGCCCTGGCGGATTCGCTCATGTCCCGGTCCGACAGCCTGGACGGCGGAACCCGATTCTGGCTTGCCCGCAGCCTCCAGCGTTTGGAGCGCAGGGATGACCTTTACGGACAACTGCGCCAGCTGATCCTCAACGGCGGGCTCAGTCTCGGGTTAACGACCAACCAACGCGGCTGGATGCTGACCACCCTGCCGGACGTCTCCTTCATGCTGGGCCTGGATGAGCAGGCTCGCAGTCTCTACAGCGTGCTTCTCGATTCACCACTGGAAAACCTGAACTTGTGGGCCACCTACCAGCTGGCCGGCCTGGATTTCGCCGCCGGGCAGTACCAGGCGGCCGCGACCGGTTTTGCCATGGTGTGCCGCTCTTCGTTGGTCGGCACCTGGCACGACCAGGCCTGCGCTCTGGCGAAAACCACCGAGGACCTGGAACGGATTCGAAGGGAAGGCGAGCCCTATGGCACCGGCCGTTTCTACACCCCTTGATCCCCGCCTCGGGGAAACCGAGGTCCTGGGTAGACTGCTCAGGCTCTACGAGGACGAGAAGCAGCTCTACGCCCAGGTGCTGGACCTTTCGCGGCGTCAGGGTGAGGCCCTGGCGAGCTGCGCCCCGGTCACCGAGGTGCGGCGACTTCTGGAAGCCAAGCGGAATTGCCTGACAGCGGTGCAGAACCTGGAAAAGTCCGCCGCCGGCCCCAAGCAGGCCTGGGAACGCGGCCGCGGCAAGTGGTCGGCGGGGGCCCGTGCGAGGTTGAACGTTTCGTTGCGGACGGTGGCCAAGCTCATCGAGGAAACCCTGGCGTGCGAAGAACGCAACGACCAGATCCTCCTGCAACAGGTTGAGGACGTGTGATGCAGGCGTTGCTGGCAAAAGCGCTACCCGACGAATACTCCGCTGACGCAGGGTCCAAAGAGGTGCGTCTGGACTCTCAGCAGTCCCAACCCCAGCAGCGTCTGTTGCGGGGGTACCTGCACAAGACCAGCAACGTCCTGTGCGGGATCAAGGGGTACGCCAGCCTCATCGCCGGACTGGGCCAGGATGCGGACGAAAACGCACGCTGGGCCCGCCGCATCATCAGTGAAGTCGAGAAAATGGAGCGTCTTTTCGTCTCGGTCGACGGCCTGACCCGGCAAACGGAGCGGGCCCTGGACTTGGACGATCCCCGGGTGGTCCTGGAGGTCGGGTTGCGAGAGGCGTCCCGTCGGCACCCTGGTCTGGATCTGACGGCCATGCCCATGCCCGAGAGCCGACTGATGCTGCCGGCGGCGGATTTCGGCCAGGTCCTGCGGGATGTCCTGGACAACGCCGCCGAGGGTCCCGGGGGCGATACGGATTCGGTTCGGGTGGAGTTGGAATGGAGAGAAGGGGACTCCGGTCGGCTGGCCCTCGAGGTCAGGGACGACGCCGGCGGCATTCCCCTGCAACTGGGTGCCCAGGTTCGGGACCCCTTCGTCACGGGCAAGTCCGGCCACGTGGGCATTGGCTTGTCTCGAGTGGAAACGATCATGGATCTGCACGGCCTGGCCTGGTCGCTGGAAAGCGAACACGGGGTGGGGACAATCGTGACACTGGAGGTTGCGGCACCGCTGCAAGCGGCTGTGGCCATGGCAGGAAAGGCCGATGATGGAGCGTAAGCGTAGCATTCTGATCGCCGACGACGAAAGCACCATGCGGGATTTTCTCGAGGCGTCCCTGAACGGTCAATTCAAGGTCACCACCGCCACCAGCGGAGAAGACGCCTGGGAAAAATTGCGGGGCGGAAAGTTCGACTTCCTGCTCAGCGATATCCAGATGCCGGGCATGGGCGGGATGGGACTTCTCGATCGGATCATGACCGAGCACGGGGAAAAGCCGCTGATCATCATGATGACCGCCTTCGGTACCATCGAGCAGGCCGTCGATGCGACCCGCAAGGGCGCCTTCGACTACCTGACCAAACCCTTCGGTCTCGACCAGTTGAACCACGTCATCGGTCAGGCCCAGTCCTTCGTCCGACTGCGCACGGAGAATCGCACCCTGCGCAAGACCGTGGCGGCGCGCAACGACCACCACGGTCTGCTGGGCAACAACAACGAAATGGTCAAACTGCGCGAGAAGATCGCCATGATCGCCGGTTCGCGAGGAACGGTTCTGCTCCAGGGCGAGAGCGGTACGGGCAAGGAAGTGGTGGCCCGGGCCATCCACGAATCCGGACCGCGGGCCGAAGGGCCGTTCATCCGCTTGAATTGCGCGGCCATTCCCGAGACCCTGTTGGAGTCGGAGTTGTTCGGCCATGAGCGGGGGGCGTTCACGGGCGCGGCCCAGGCCCGCATGGGCAAGTTCGAACTGGCCGACGGGGGGACTCTGCTGCTGGACGAAATCAGCGAAATGGCTTTTCCCATGCAGGCCAAGCTGCTGCGGGTCCTTCAGGAGCGCGAATTCACCCGCCTGGGAGCCAAGTACGCGACTTCGGCCGACGTGCGCATCATCGCGACCACCAACCGGAATCTCAAGGAGGAGATCCAGGCGCGGCGGTTCCGCGAGGATCTGTACTTCCGGCTCAACGTGATTCCCATGGTCATCACGCCCCTGCGCCGTCGCAAGGACGACATCCCCCTGCTGGCCAGCCATTTCTGCCAGATCTTCTGCGCCGAGAACGGCAAACCGGTGATGACCATCACCGAGCCGGCCATGAAGACCATGCTGGCCATGGATTGGCCCGGCAACGTGCGCCAGCTCCAGAACGTTCTCGAGCGGGCGGTGATCCTGACGGGCGGGGATACCCTGGACGAAAGCGCACTGGGCCTGTCCGACGAAATCGACGCCACGGCGGGACCCGCGGCCATCAATCCGGAAATGACCCTCAAGGATATGGAGCGGGAGCTCATCCTGCGCAAGCTGCAACTGACCCACGGGAACCGGACCCAGGCCGCGAACGAGCTGGGCATCAGCGTCCGGACCCTGCGCAACAAACTGAATCTCTATACCCGCCTGGGTATGGATATTCCGGGGTAGGTCATGATCAAAACAGGATTGTTCGATCGCAATTACCTGTCAACCCTCAAGAAGGCCGTGGATGTCTATGCGCGGCGGCATGCCGTGACCGCCCGCAACGTCGCCAACGTGGAGACGCCCGGGTACCAGACGGAGAAGGTCAAATTCGAGGAAATGCTGGACCGCAGCCGGATGTCCATGGCCGGGACGACCACCGATCCCCGCCACATTCCCATCAACCCACGCAACCCCATGGATCTGGAGGAACAGGTCGTGGCGGCGGAAACGGGATTCGACAACGGGGTCAACGACGTGGACATCGACACCGAGATGACCGATCTGGCCACGACGGACCTGAGCTACCGGATGGCCACACGCCTGTTGAGCATGCGCTACAACATGCTCAGTAGCGCGATCAAGGGCCGAGTGGTCTAGGCTGAAGGAGATATGACATGAGTGACGGAATGTTCTCGGCAATCAAGATCAGCGGCAGCGGCCTGCGCGGCCAGCGCACCAAGATGGACGTCGTGGCCAGCAACCTGGCCAACGCCGAGACCACCCGGACCGCCGACGGCACCCCGTACCGGCGCCAGCGGGCCATCTTCAAGCAGATGCTGGGGGAGCGCATCCAGCGGCATCATGGGACCATGGGGCGCAATCCCGCCGAAGACATGGTCCGGACCGACCCCAGGCACATGACCTCTCCGGCCACCCGGCCCGGCGGCCACACCCCGGACGGTGTTTCGAGCGCGGTCGAAGTGGCCCCGGATTCCTCGGAGTTCCGGGTGGTCTACGACCCCGGCCACCCCGATGCCGACGCCGACGGGTATGTCCTGATGCCCAACGTCAACCCGATCAGCGAAATGGTTGACATGATCACCGCCAGCAGGGCCTACGAAGCCAACGTCAGCGCGGTTCAGGCCGCGAAGGACATGTTCAACGACGCCCTGAAGATTTGATGACGGCCTCGGCCGCAGCCCGAGCAGGAGTGGATGGATGAGTATCGGTAGTGTGAAATCCCTGGGCAGTCTGGACCCGCGTGCCATTTACGGTGTCGGCGCCAAGGAACAGGTAAAACCCGATTTTGCCCACAAACTGCAGCAGGCGATCAACGAAGTGGGCAGTCTGCAGGACCGCCGCGAGGAAATGGTGACCGACATGGTCGCCGGCGGACCGACGGAGGTCCACGATGTGATGATTGCGGCACGGGAATCGCAATTGGCCTTCGAATTGATGTTGGAAACTCGAAATAAGCTCCTGGAAGCCTACCAGGAAGTCATGCGGATGCAGGTTTGAGCCGGTGACGGCGGCACGGAGAGGTAAGGCGTGAACGGATTCAAACAGACACTCGACAGCCTGGGCGTGCGCTTCAACGGCATGTCCTTCAGCCAGAAGATCATCCTGGGTGCCGTGGGAGCTGCCACGGTAGTCTGCCTGTTGGTGTTCTCCATGTGGCTCCAGAACGACGAAATGGCCGTTCTGTTCACCAACATGAGCCCCGAGGACGCCTCGTCCGCCCTTCAGGAACTCGCCAAGCAGGATGTCCCCACGGAACTGCAGAACGGCGGCACGACCATCCTCGTGCCCAGCGCCATGAAGGACCGACTGCGGCTCGACCTGGCCGCCAAGGGCATGCCCTCGTCCGGGACCGTGGGATTCGAGGTATTCGACAGCAACCAGTACGGGATGACGGAGTTCCTGCAGAACGTGAATTTCAAGCGGGCCCTGGAAGGGGAACTGACCCAGACGATCGAATCCCTGCAGGGCATCCGGGCCGCGCGTGTCCATCTGTCGTTGCCGAAGCCTTCGATGTTCAAGAGGCTTGCGGCCGAGCCCACCGCGAGCGTGGTGCTGACCCTGGCCCGCGGCAATGGTGTGGCCGCGCATCAGATCACCGGCATCCAGAACCTGGTGGCCGGGGCGGTTGAGAACCTGACGGCCGAGAACGTGACGGTACTGGATCAGGCGGGAGAGGTCCTGTCCAGCACAGCCCGTGACGACGACGTGGGACGGAGCGAGACGCAGTTGGCCTTGCGCAAGGAGGTCGAGGGACACCTGGCGGAGAAGGCATCCAGCATGCTTGACCGAGTCCTGGGACCGGGCCGCTCCATCGTCAAGGTCGACGCCACCCTGAATTTCGAGAAGATCGATAGTCAACGGGAAATCTACGATCCGGCCTCCACCGTCGTGCGCAGCGAAGTGCGGACCGAGAGCACTGTTCCTTCGTCGGGTGAGACCAGCGAAGAGAGCACGACCAACTACGAGATCAACAAGACGGTCGAACACGTGGTGTCCCCGACCGGCGGTCTGGAAAAGCTTTCGGTGGCCGTGTTTGTGGACGGCAACTACGCGGCCGACCCCGAGGGCGGGGACCCGATCTACACGCCGTTGGGTGACGACGACCTGGCCATGCTGAAACGCAACGTGGAGTTGGCTGTGGGCGTGGACGCTTCCCGCGGCGATCGCGTGGAAGTCGCCAACATGCAGTTCCAGGCCCCCCCGGAATTGCCGGCGGTCCAGGGCACTCCTTTGGACCTCGTCGGAGTGGTGACGCAGTACGGCGGCAAGGTCGTGTTGGTGATCATGTTGGGCGTCATGGTGCTGGTCCTGCGCAAGAACCTCAACGCGCTGCTAGCGGGTGGAAGTCTGACGGCGGTCGGCAAGAAGTCCGTGGCTGCAGCCGGGGCCAGAGGCGGGGCATCCGACCTGGAGGTCGAAGCCGAACACTTTGACGGGATCCCCGAATTCAACGACCAGGTGATCTCTGACATTCAGGATTTTGCCTCGGAAAACCCGGAAAGGGTGGCCGAGGTCATCCAGTCCTGGGTCCACGGGATCAATCCCGCTGACTTGGCCATGCAGGCCCGAGGAGACTGACATGCAACCGGATTACCTGCGCAAGGCGTCGGTCTTCCTCATGGCCCTGGGCCCCGATGTGGCGGGAAAAGTCATGTCGAAACTGCCCCAGACCATCGTGGAGGAGATCACTCACGAAATCGCGAGCATCGGGCAAGTGACCTACAAGGAGAAGAAGGCCGTCCTCAGCGATTTCATCGCCTTGAGCAGCCGGATCAGCGGGATCGCCTTTGGCGGAGAGGAAGCGGCCAAGCAGATCCTGGAGGCGGGATTCGGCTCCCATGCGGCAAGCTCCATGCTGAGCCGCGTGACGAGCTACAGCGAAATCAAGAGCTTCGAACACCTGAAGAACGTCGATTCCCTGACCATCGCCAACTATCTCAAGAACGAACACCCCCAGACCATCGCCGTGGTCCTGGCCCACATGGATCCCCGCGGCAGCGGTCCGATCCTGGCTCTGCTTCCGGCGGAACTCCAGGGGGACGTTGCCCATCGCATGGCCGTGCTGGAGGCCCCCAATCCGGAGACGCTCAAGGAAGTGGAGAAGGTCCTGGCCGGCCAGCTTCAAGGTGAGATCAGCGCGCGGGAGACGAAGTACGGCGGCAAGAAACAGGTGGCCGAAATCCTGAACGAAATCGAGCGCGAGGTCTGGCAGGAGATCCTCGATGAGATGCGGGAAATCGACGACGAGGTGGCCAACGAGGTCAACAACCTGATGTTCATCTTCGATGACGTGGTCACCCTCAGCGATGCCAGCATCCAGGAGATTCTCAAGGAGATCGACGGCAAGGAATTGACCATGGCCCTCAAGGGCGCGACCGACGAGATCCGTGGTCGCATCTTCGGGAACATGTCCAAACGGGCGGCCGAAGGGATCGCCGAGGACATGGAGTACATGGGACCGGTGCGTTTGTCCGAAGTCGAGGAGGCCCAGCAACGGATCGTCGAAGTGATCCGGAGTCTGGAGGAAGCAGGAACCATCACCCTCGGCAAGGGCGGCAAAGATGCAGAAATGGTCTCCTGATTCGTTTGCCCCCGAACCCGGCAAGGTCGTCGTCGGCGCAGCCGGCGCGGCGGTCGAATTCTTTCCCCAGGAAGTCGTCGGGGCCACAGAAGCGGCTGCCGGAGGACATTCCCGGTTTCGCCGGGAAGCCGGGTTCGCCACCGACGATGCCCTGATGTCGCATCTGACCCGCGAGGAACGGGCCACCGTTTTCGAACTCGTCGAAGTTGATGTGGCCGGGGAATACGAGGCCAAATTCAAGGCGCAGGAAGAGGCGTTCGCCGCTCGACTCGAAGCGCAAAAGCAGGACCTGGCTGCCTGGGCCGGTTCGTTCCAGACGGCGGTCAATGACGAATTTCGGGATCTGGCCACCGCCTGCGTGGAATTCTCGATTCAACTCGCCCACAAAATTTTGCGGGCGGATGTCGAACGCGACCCCGAGACCCTGATCCGGGCCCTGGAGGCGACCTTGCACAAGGTTCCTACCGGACACCCCATGAATCTCACGGTCAACCCCGAGGACGCCGAATTCCTTGAATTGAACCCCGAAGCAATTTCCCGCTTGAACATCGGGCACATTCACGCGGACAGACGCATCGAAAGAGGCGGTTGTCAGGTTGAAGCCGGGGGTCGGGAATGGGACGCGACCTTGTCAGGCCAACTCGAGGCCATGGCCCGGCTGATCCGGGACCAGGTGGCCGTTTCACCACGGGGCGCCGCCGGTTCCCTCGACATCCCCTTCACCGGTGAGGCTCCCGATACGGAGCAGCCCCCGGTTCCTGCCAACCCCTCCGGAGAAGACGATGCTGCCGATCTGGGCTGAAGCCACATCCAGCATCGCCATGGCGGATCCCATCCGGCCTCGCGGCCGGGTAAGCGACCTGGTGGGGATGGTGATCGAAGTCGACGGCATGGCCGGCCCGATTGGTTCGCTGTGCGGGATCGAGCGGGGCCGGAACGAGGACCCGGTCCTGTGCGAAGTGGTGGGGTTCCGGGGCGACCGGTTGCTCCTGATGCCCCTGCGCAATGGTCAGGGTATCGCGCCAGGGCACGCGGTGACCCTTGTCGCCGACCAGCTCACCGTTCCGGTGGGAGATGCGCTGCTCGGCCGTGTCATCGACGGGATGGGGCGCCCCCTGGACGGTGGCCCGCCGCTGGGTGATCTGCCTCGGGCACTCCTGGGTGGACGCGCTCCCTCGGCCATGCAACGCCGCCGGTCGGCCGAAGTCATGACCACGGGTATCCGGTCCCTGGACGGGATGATCACCACCGCACGCGGTCAGCGTCTGGGTATCTTTGCCGGCAGCGGCGTGGGCAAGTCCATCTTGCTGGGGATGTTGGCACGGCAGGCGACCGTCGATGTGAACGTCCTGGCCCTCATCGGGGAGCGGGGCCGTGAAGTGCGCGAGTTCATCGAACGGGATCTGGGACCGGAGGGGCTGGCGCGCAGCGTGATCGTCGTGGTGACGAGCGACGAAAGCGCCGTCATGAGGGCCAAAGGGGCCGAGACGGCCATGACCATCGCGGAACACTTCAGAGCCGGCGACCGGGAAGTTCTCTTTCTCATGGACTCGGCCACCCGCTACGCCATGGCTCTGCGGGAAATCGGTTTGGCGGCGGGTGAGCCCCCCACGACCAAGGGGTATCCACCATCGGTGTTCTCGGCCCTGCCTCGCCTGTGCGAGCGGGCCGGCTGGTCAGACGTCAACGCCATGACCGCATTCTTCACCGTCCTGATCGAAGGTGACGATATCCACGACCCCATCGGCGACGCCATGCGGTCCATCCTGGATGGGCACATCATGCTCAGCCGCGATCTTGCCCGCCAACACCACTATCCGGCCGTTGACGTGCTGGGCAGCGTCAGTCGGTTGCGTAACGACATCGTGGGCGCGAAGGATATCCAGGCCGGGGCCTGTTTGATGCGCTGGTTGAAGTCCCTTGAGGACAATCGGGACCTGGTCAACATCGGGGCTTACGTGCCGGGCAGCGATCCGGTTCTGGACGGCGCCCTGGCCAAGTCCGACGAGATCCGATCCTACCTGACTCAGGGCGTGACGGAATCCTCTTCCCTTGACCAGACCCTCGCCGGGCTCCGCGAATTGACGGGGGTGGTCTAGATGCCTTTCACCTTTCGGCTGGAGAGCGTCCTGAAGTATCGCCAGCGCATCGTTGACGACAAGGGGCGTGCGGTGGCCGTGGCCCAGGGCGAAGTGGCGCGCTGGAACGCCCGGCGGATGGAACTGGACGCGGAGATCAACGCCTATCTGAACCAGCACCAATCCCCAGGGCTGAAGGTCCAGGACCTGGTGGCCAAGACCGCTTGGCTGGAACACCTGCGCAGGCGGCGTCAGGAGCTGGAAGCCGGTCTTTCACTGGCCCGGATGCAACTGGCAGCGGCGCGTGAGGAATTGCAGGCTTCCTGGAGGGACCTGGAAGTCCTCAAGCAGCTCCGGCAAAGACAGGAATTGGCCTGGTTGGCCGATCAGGAAACCCGTGAACGCAAAGAACTCGATGAAATCGGCCAGATCCGCAGTGATCGCGCCAGCCGGTCAATATTTGCCCTCAAGCGGGCATAACTTTCCCCGCGTCTTGGGCCCCGGGCTTGCTTGAGCCGGGGGGCGCGGTTTGCAACTTCCTGCAAAGGAACATGATGGCTGATCCGGGGCAGTCAAGATTTTGAAGGGACCGATGGCACTGGTGTTGCCTGAGACGCGCACCCGGTATCGTCTTCGTCCGCCGGGACGAGGACTTGAGGAGAAAAAATGAAGAGCGTCATCGTGATTTCCGTTGTGACCTTCGTCCTGATCTTTGGGGGCGTCCTGGTCTTGAGCGCCCAGCTGAACAAGGCTGCCGGCGATCGGGGTCGGCCGGAACTGGCCCCCGATGACTACGCGGCGTCCGAGCGCGTCTTCCACGACATGGAATTGGAACGGGATCGCATCCAGCAGGAACGGGAAGAACTCAAGATGCGCCAGGCACGCGTCCAGATCCAGGAACAGGTTCTCTCCCGGGGGAACAAACAATTGCTGGAAACGGTGGAGAGGCTGGCAAAAGCGCAGAAGGCGTACATTTCCGAGAAGGATAATTCGGCCACCAAGCTGGCCAAGATGTACGAGGCCATGAAGCCGGATCAGGCGGCGCCGATTCTGGGCAGCCTGGACCCCGACGTCATTCTGGAAATCATGGCCCGGATGAAGGATCGGCAGGCAGCCAAGATCCTGGCCCGCATGGACCCCGCCCTGGCGGCCCAGTTGAGCACCCGCATGAGTCTGAAAGGGGGCGCCTGATGCAGGCCCGGCTTCCTCTGACGGTCCTGGATCCTTCGACGGCCATGAATCCCGGCTCGAAACTCGCGGCACCCAAGCCGGGCGCCGAAGAGGAATTCGCGGGGCTCTTGCTGGCCAGCGAGATCATCGCGGGCCAGGTGACGCCGGTGTCCGGTGAAACGGCAGCGAAAATCACGGTAGCCACCGAGAACCCTGAAGGGGTCAGTGAGGGGGAACCTACCGCTGCGGAAGAAAGCGAAGCCGCCGGCGGTTTCCCGATCCTTGCGGATCTGTGGAAATCCCCGTCCCTGGGCCCGGCGCCGGTCAAGATCGATCCGAATCTGCCTGACGGGGATCACTTCCCGGCGGCAAAAATCCCCCCGCAGACCGATGCTGCCGAGCCGGCTTCAACTACCGGGACATCGCCCGCAGCAGGTGCAGAAGTGGGCTTTGCCGGATCCGTAGCCGTCGACAACGTGCTCACCGCACCCGTCGTGGCGGCGGACCCTATCCCGGAGAGCCGTAAGGTTCCGGGCGGTTCCGGGACAGCGGAAACCGAAACCGCGACCATCGCCAACGCAGAGGTGGCTTCCGACGGTAAGGAACTCCAGCCCCTGGCCGCCAAGTCCATCCTGCCGGTATCGACAGACAGCACGCAGAATCCCCAGAAGTTGGAGACGCAGCGGCCGGCCGGCCGTCCCTTGGAAGTGGCGGACGTGCTGGCTCTCAAGGCACGCCATCTGCGCCGACTGGCGGCCGAGGGCGGAACCGCCAAGCCCACCTACGAGGATCCGCGGCTGTCCGGGGAACGGATCCCTGCGTCGGGTAAAGCAGAACAGCTTCCGTCCCAGGGGCCGGAAAATCGGATCCCCGTCACCACTCCCGAGGGTCTTTCCGGCAAATTGGCGGTGCCGGTGACCGTTGCCCAGGTGGACGGGGTCCAGGACTCGCAGAACTCGCAAAGTTTGCAGAATTTGCAAGGCTTGCAGTTTTCACCAATCTCGCAGAACTCGCAAAGCCTGCAGAACTCACAGCTTTCCCAGGCGGCCGTCGCCGCTGACGCGGAATTTCCGGTCCCCGCCCAGGAGCTGCCGGCGGTTGAGTCGGCCAACCTGGAAACCCAGGCCGCACCTGCGGGGAACAAGGGGCAGCAAAAGGAAACCCCCACAGAAGGGAAGGCGGATTCCCCGGCCGTGCCCCTGACGAACCACGTGGCGAGACCGGCGATGGTCCCCAGCGCGGAACCGGCCGGTTCAACCGAACACGCGGGCTCCGGCGAGGCCAACGCCACGGGCAAGGGGTCCTCGCTTGCCGAGGGTCCCTCAGCCCGGACCGCTGCTCCGGTATTCCGACAGGTCGTCGAGAATATCGACATGCAGAGCACCGGGAGCCGCGTGAAGATCCAACTGAATCCGGAGCACCTCGGCCGAGTGGAAGTTTCCCTGGTCGCCAGGAACAACGTTCTGGAGGTCCGCATCGTGGCCGACAACCCCCAGGCCGCCCAATCCCTGCAGGGGAATCTCCATGAATTGACCGAAGGATTGAAGGCGAAAGCCGTGCATTACCAACACCTGGATGTCCAGGTCGAGTCCCGGGAAACCGTGCGCATCAAGCCGGAGGACGGGCAGCCGGACCGGCGCGACCAGCAACGGGGACAAGAACGGCAGGGAGGCGACGGGCGCCAGGACGGATCCCGCGAGCGTGGTCGCCGAGAGAATAGGTCCGAAAATGGACGGGAGAGTCAGGCGTGGTCCTGGTTCGACATGAAGGAGGAGGCGTAATGCCCGTAACGAGCGTAACCAACAGCACCGGACCGGTCCTCGGACAGCCGGCGCGTGACTACTCCGAGATAACCGACATCGATTTCATGACGCTGTTGGTGGCCCAGATCCAGAACCAGGATCCCATGAGCCCCATGGACAACGCGGAATTCACGGGCCAGTTGACCCAGTTCTCCATGCTGGACGACCTGTCCGCGTTGAACGGGAAGATGGATGACAACATCCTCGTCGGGCAGTCCATCAACAACACCGCGATGCTGGCCCTGGTGGGCAAGGACGTGACCGTTGCCGGAAAGGCCGCCTGGGTCGAGAACGGCGAACCTTCGGTGAGCATGATCAACAGCGACGACGCCGGAACGGCCACCGTCGAGGTCAAGGATGAGTCCGGCAACGTGGTGGCGACCTACACCAAAGACGTTACAGCCGGTCTCTCGGATATCTCCTGGAACGGAACCCTGGCTGACGGCAGCACAGCTTCCGACGGCCGTTACACCCTGAACGTGAGCGTGGAAAATGACGGCGCAGCCGTCGGTTTCACCACCCTCATGACGGGGCACGTGGAGAGTTTGCGTTACGAGAACGGAGCGGGCGTGGTGATGGTCGACGACCAGGAATTCTACGTCTCTGATATTTATAAAGTGAGCTAGCAACCAGCCCCGTTGGGCAAAAACCGGGAGGATCCCATGTTCAAGTCCCTGTACTCCGGCGTTTCCGGGCTTTCGGCGAACCTGACCAAGCTGGACGTTATCGGCAACAACATCGCCAACAGCAATACGGTCGGTTTCAAGTCCGGCCGGGTCACCTTCAACGAGATGTTGACCCAGACCCTCAAGACCGCCAGCCGACCGGTAGCCGGAGGTTTGGGGGGAACCAACCCGCAGCAGATCGGCCTGGGGACCCAGGTCGCAAGCATCGACAGCAACTTCAATCAAGGAAACTTCGAGACCACGGGAAAGAAAACCGACCTGGCCATCCAGGGCCCCGGCTTCTTCATCCTCAGTGACGGAAATTCCCGATCCTTCAGCCGCGCGGGAGTCTTCGGCCTGGACAGCCAGCACAAACTGGTGAATCCCTCGACCGGACTGAAGGTTCAGGGGCGCATGGCCGACGATATGGGGAACATCAGCACCGGCCCCTTGACCGACTTGGTCATCGATCCGGGTCTGGTGGTTCCGGCGCAGCCTTCCACCACGGTCGAGCTCATGGGCAACCTGGATTCCTCCAGCGACGCCAAGGGTACCATCATGGAAAGCCCTTCCTTCCTGGCCGCGGCCGAGGGGGGGGACCTCCTGGTGGATATGAGTGGCGAGAGCAACGGAATCCTGGACATGAATTCGGGTGACGCCGTGCGGATCAACGGGCGGGTCGGCGGCGTGGCTCTGACCGATGAAACATTCACCATTTCCGAAACCTCGACTTACCAGGACCTGGTGGACTGGCTCAATGGCGCCATGTCCACCGCGGGCCAGAACATCACCTTCGCCCTGGACAGCACCGGTTCCCTTGAAGTCACCAACAACACAGGGTCCACACTCGAGGGACTGAGTTTGACGGCCACCGCCAAGACTCAGTTCAACAACAACTTCTCCTTCTCAAGCTCCATCGCCAACGGCAGTGTGGATATGTCGAGCGAACTGCGGGCCTACGCCACGTCGGACGACCTTCTGTCGGCCATGTACGATTCCAACGGGAACGCGCTGGACATCGACCTCAGCTCACCGCCGGCCCAGCTGAATATCGGCGGTTCGGTGGGCGGCAACCCGGTGGAAAACCAGGCCATGTTCGTCGATGCCACGACCACCCTGGCCGATTTCGCCACCGAACTCCAGTACGCGATGAACATCAACTCCCAGCCCGTGGAGATCAACGACTGGGGCCAGGTCATCGTCCGCGGCGAGGTCGGCACGAGCGCGACCATTGCCGACATCTCGATCAGCGAGGAGGGTCAGCTCAATTCGGTCCTCGAAAGCGCCTATTCCTTCACCGAGACCCAGGAAGCCAAGGACAAGAAGACCTTCTCCATGTCCACCATCGTCTACGACAGTCTGGGCGGTGAGCACACCGTGAACTTCAACTTCGAGAAGATCGCCGGCGAAAACGAATGGATCTGGGACGCCGACCTCGACGCCAATGAGAACATCGTCAACGGCGGCTCCGGGCGGATCCGTTTCGCCGACAACGGGAGCATCAGCAACTTCACCTTCGACGACGATTCGGGAGTCATGACCTTCCAGCCCCAGGGCGGGGTGGGGGACGGTGCCTCCAACGTCACGTTGAACATCGATTACGGACAGATCGGCCAGTTGACCGGTCTGACCCAGTTCGAAGGCACCGGCACCCTGCAGTCCATGGCCGACGGCTACGGAACGGGAAATCTGGTCGATTTCAACATCGACCAGTCGGGGATCATCACCGGCATTTTCTCCAACGACACCATGCAGACCATCGGCCAGATCGGAATGGCGACCTTCAGCAACGCCGACGGGCTTATTCGGGCGGCCAACAACACCTACAGCCTGAGCGGCAACTCGGGCCAGGCGGTGGAGACCTTCGCGGGCATCGGAAACGGCGTGACCCTCGTGCCGGGAGCGCTCGAAACCAGCAACGTGGACTTGGCCAAGGAATTCACCAACCTGGTGGTGGCGCAGCGCGCCTTCCAGGCCAACAGCCGCGTTGTGACCACGGCGGACCAGGTCATGCAGGAGCTGGTCAACCTGATCCGGTAGGTTCGGTGACCGGTTTGGTACCCGGGTACGGCCCGGCCGGAATTCGGTCGGGCCGTCCCGTTAGGCACACAAGGAGCTAAAGTTCATGATTAAAGTAACGAAACTTAATGGTAGCGAGCTGGTGGTGAATGCCGATCTCATCGAATTCATCGAAAGCACGCCCGATACGCTCATCAGCCTGACCACCGGGCGGAAGATCATGGTGTTGGAGGATCCGGACCACGTGATCGAACTCGCGGTGGCATTCAGGAACAAGGCGCGGGCCTATCCCGTGCCCGTCGGCGGTAACGGATCGGTGTTCGAGGGCTAGGGCCCCGGACCCGGAGAGCCGTTCGACCCGGAAGTAGGGAGACCCAGGGTGGATGTTGCAACAGTAGTTGGTCTTGCGGTTGCCTTTGGTCTGATCGTGTGGTCCATCCTGCTGGGCGGCAGCCTGAGCGGGTTCATCGATATGCCATCGGTGGCGGTCGTCATCGGCGGTACCTTGGGCGCCCTGATGATCAGCTTTCCCCTGCCCACCATCCTGAGCATCGCGGGTTTCTTCAAGAAGACCTTTCTCTTCGCCCTGGACCAGCCGGAGGACATCATCGGCAAGATGGTCAAGTACGCCGAACGGGCGCGCCGCGAAGGGATGCTGGCGCTCGAGGAGGATTCCGAAAACGAGGCCGACCCCTTCCTGCGCAAGGGCCTGAGGCTGGCGGTCGACGGGACGGATCCCCAGTTGCTGGAAAAGATCATGGAGACCGACGTCTCCCAGCTCGAAGCCAGGCACTCCAACGGAGCCAAGGTGCTGTCCAGCGGGGGAACCTACGCGCCGGCCTTCGGCATGATCGGAACCCTGATCGGACTGGTCAACATGCTCGCCAACCTGTCGGATCCGACGCAGATCGGCGCCGGCATGGCGACCGCTTTGATCACGACCTTCTACGGAGCCGTCCTGGCCAATGCCTTCTTCCTGCCCATGGCCGGGAAATTGGAAACCCGGTCCAAGGAAGAGATGATGATCAAGGAGATGATCATCGAAGGGATCATGGCCATCCAGAGCGGCGATTCCCCGCGCATCGTGGAGGAGAAGCTCAAGTCATTCCTGCCCCCCGCGGCACGCCAGAAGCTGGATGCCGCCAAGGAGAAGGCTGCCTGACCTTCCAACGGAGATTCGGACAGGTACCAGTCGCAGCGGAAACGGTGAGTCATGGCCAAGAAAACGAAGAACATCATCGTCAAGCAGGGGCTGGACGAATGGGTCATGACCTACGGGGACATGATGAGCCTGCTGCTGACTTTCTTCGTGCTCATCGTGTCGTTTTCCTCCATGCAGGAAACCAAGTTCGAGGAGGCCGCCGCTTCCCTGCGTGACGCCTTCGGGATCCTGAGCAACCCGGAATCCGTAATCGATTTCAACATGCCCATTGTCCCCAAGCACAACCCCGAAGCCCGTGACGCGGACGTGCTCTACGAGGTCCGCAGCGTCGAGAAGATGATCATGGAGGACGGCCTGGAGAACCAGGTGGCCGTGGAGGTCCGCGAGGAGGGGGTCCTGTTCAGGATCCAGGCGCCGTTCCTGTTCGCCACGGGCAGCGCCCAGCTGGAGTCGGCGCCCAAGGACCTGCTGGTCAGGATGGCCGGCATGTTCGCGAAGTTCCCTTATCACGTCACCATCAACGGTCACACGGACAACATCCCCATCCGGTCGGCTCGATATCCCAGCAACTGGGAACTCTCGGCCGCCAGGGCCGTGTCGGTGGCACGATACTTTCAAAGCCTGGGGGTGGCGCCGGAGAGCCTGGCGGCCACCGGATTCGGGGAATACCGGCCACTGGAATCGAACGATACGGCCGAGGGCCGCAGCAGGAATCGCAGGGTGGAGGTTTTCCTCAAATTGGATCACAAGGACCTGGCCAAGGAAAAGAGGCTGCCCCTGGGTGAAGGGGCGCCGGCGGACGGGAACGACGAGGTCCCACAGGTCGAAAAACGGTCGGAGCGGCCAATAATCGACCCGGTGACCAACCAGTTATTCCACGGCAGGCCCGTCGACCTGCCCGGTAGAGTCAAGTAGCACAAGGAGCGGAAATGGCTGACGCAAAGAAGGAAGCAGTCGAAGAGGCCCCCAAGAAATCCAAGCTTGGGCTATTCGAGAACAAGGCCATCCTGCTGGGTATCATCGTGGTGGTCCAGGTCGGTTTGGCCTTCGGGCTGACCCAGTTCGTGATCGTTCCCAAGCTCGGCGTCCAGGGCGCTGCGGTGACGGAAGAGGAGGCCCAGGCCGAAAAGGACGCCACCATGCCCGAGATGGGGGTGCTGGTGGGGCTCAACGAGATCATCGTGACCCTGAAGTCGACGCCCCAGCAGCCGCGCTACCTGAGGATCAACGTCGACCTCGAGGTCAAGAACCAGGTGACGGCTGATATCGTCACCTCACGGATCCCCCAGCTGCGGGACATCGTGATCATGACCCTATCGGGTCGCACGGCCGAGGATTTGAATTCCGCAGAGGGTCGCAAGGAAATCCGCGACGAGATCTTCCGGAAGATCGACGCCCATTTCCCCGACGGTACCCTGATGAACATCTATTTTTCCGACCTGGTCGTCCAGTAGGACGCCGGACCAGTCGCCGGCAGGTGCGGGCGCGGGGTGATCATGAGCAACGAAGAATTCGACAGCCTGGATCTGGATGCCGCCATCGGCGAAGCCGAGGAGCTCCTTGACGATGGTGGGAGCATCGGTGCCGATCTCGATGATGTTCTCAACGCCGACTCCAGCGCCGACGAACATCTCGAGGGACCCAAGCCCTACGACTTCAACAGCCCCCACAACCTCTCCCGCAATTTCGAGCGGAACCTCCGCTCGGTCGGGGAGGGTTTCGGAAAGATCGCAACCATCGATTTCACGAGCCTGTTGCGCATGAGCATGCAGGTCGATTTCACCGGCTTGACCCTGCGCACCTACGGGGATTACCTGGCCGGCCTCGATCAGCCGACCTGCGTGGCCCTGGTGAACCTGCCCCCCCTGAAGGGAAGTTGCCTGGTCCACCTGGACCTGGGTCTGTGCTTCATCTTCATGAAGAAGCTCATGGGTGGAGTCCCCGTGCCGGAAGACACGGTGCGGGAATTCACGGAAATCGAACGCGGCATCGGCGCCGGTCTGGTCAATCGTTTCACGGAGATCCTGCGCAAGGCCGCAGGCAAGCTCGTCGAACTGGAGCCGTCTTTTGTCGCCCTGGAGAACAATCCCAACTACCTGGGCGGGGCGGCCGAGGGCGAGAACATCATCGTCATGAACTTCAAGATCCAGCTGAACACCGTGGAGTCGCCGGTGGAACTGGTATTTCCCCTGTCTGCCTTCGGGACGGTCAAGGATGTCTTCGATCCCCAGGGAGCCAGGGAACTGCGCACTTCCGAAGAGATGCGTGATGACCGGCGCCGGATCATGGACATGGTGCGGGGCACGAGCAGTGAACTCGTTGCCACGCTTGGGGAAATCGACACAAACCTCGAGGAAATCATGAATCTCCGGGTGGGGGATGTCCTGCACTTGGCCCAGGCCGTGGAAGCGCCTTTGCGGATCCAGGTTGAGGGTGCGGACGCATGGTTGGGAGAGGCCGGTCGTCTGGGCCAGAATCGGGCCGTGAAACTTACGAGACAACTGACCAAGGAGTAATGCAATGAGCGACGATACCACCGTCCTGGAACAGGATGCCCCCGGGGTCTCCATCGCTGCCGGCGGGTCCCTGGACGAGGAATCCCAGTCCCTGATCGAAGACCTGGGGAATGGGATGCAGGGCGTCGGAAACCTGGATCTGCTGCTCGACGTGAACCTCAAGATTTCCGTCGAACTTGGTCGCACCCGCTTGAAGTTCCGGGACGTGCTGAACCTGTCCGCGGGTTCCGTCGTGGAACTGGGGCGACAGACCAGCGAACCGGTGGACATCATGGTCAACGGGGCCTTGTTGGCGACTGGAGAAGTCGTCGTGGTGGACGACCATTTCGCCGTCCGCATCACCAAGTTGCTGAACAGGGTCGAGAGGCTCAAGAGGGTGCTGTGATGACCTTTTGCGCACTGCAGGAAGTGGCTTCAGGGGGCGTCTCCTGGTGGCAGACCATCGGGGGGCTGCTGGTAGTCTTCTCTCTGTTGCTCCTGAGCCTTCGCCTGCTGGGACGCTTCAACAAGCGGCGGGCCGTGGGCGACGCCGCTCTCCTGAAAGTTTGGCAGCTGGGTCCCAAACGGGAAATCCAGGTGTTGAGACTGTTCGATACCGTCCATTACATCTATTGTCATGACGGCGGAATGGTCCAGCTCCAGCAGCAATCCCTGGCCGCTTTCGAGGAGTCCGGTACCTTGGCCGTCGAGCATGGTGAGGGAGACAAGAAGCGGTTCTTGGGGGCAGCCTCCGGCTGACATTCCGCTCTCCCGCTACCTGCCAGTTTCCCGGGCACCTGAAAGAATCTCCACCAATCGCCCCCCCGCGTTTCCCGGGCCGAAATTGCCTGGTCTCCCAACAACAATATTCATAAAAGGTTACAAATTCTCCGGCGGGTCCTGCGCCACAGGGGCATGGCACGGCCATTGCCACTATCGGGAATGAAGGCCTTAGCAGGAACCCCCATCCGGGACCGTGAAATGTCCGATTTTGCACCTGTGTCGACATCGCATCATCGCCGGGGTCCTGAGCGTCGGCTGTGGATCACCCTCGTGCTGGCGATCCTCCTGCTGGCCTGGACGGCCGGCCCGGTCTGGGCACAGGATCCGGCCACCCAGGCTTCGCCGGACGCTGTCGGCGCCCCCCTTACCTTCAGTATCGACGGCATGAACGGGACCCAGGGCATGGATTCGGCCCTGAAGATCGTCCTCTTGATGACGGTGATCTCATTGGCGCCCGCCTTCCTGATCCTGCTGACCAGTTTTACCCGCATCGTGATCGTTTTGGGTTTTCTGCGTCAGGCCATCGGGGCCAACTCGGCTCCGGGCAACCAGATCATCATCGGCCTGGCCCTCTTCCTGACGATCGTCGTCATGTCGCCGACCTTGACCAGGGTGAACCAGGATGCGGTGCAGCCCTTTCTCCAGGGGAACATCAGCCAGGAAGACGCCCTCAAACTGGGTTCGGTGCCCCTGAAGGAATTCATGCTGGCCCAGGTCCGCGAGAAGGACATCCAGCTTTTCCTGGATATGACGGGAGTTGAAACCCCCGATACCCCGGAAGAACTGCCCATGCTGGTGGTCGTGCCCAGCTTCGTCATCAGCGAGCTGAAGACCGCGTTCCAGATGGGTTTCGTGCTGTTCATCCCCTTCCTGATCATCGACATGGTCGTCGCTTCGGTCCTGATGTCCATGGGTATGATGATGCTGCCGCCGGTGCTCATCAGCCTGCCGTTCAAGATTCTGCTCTTCGTCCTGGTGGACGGATGGTTCCTGATCGTCAAGTCCCTCGTCGAAGCTTTCCACTGAGAGGTGCAACCCGGATATGACTCCTGAATCCGTCATCGAGATCGCCCAGTACGCCATGCGCACGGTCATCTTCGTGGCCGGCCCCATGCTGCTTGCGGGTATGATGGTCGGTCTGATCATCAGCATTTTCCAGGCGGCCACCCAGATCAACGAGATGACCATGACCTTCGTGCCGAAGATCCTGACGGTGTTCGTGGTGCTGATCATCACCCTGCCCTGGGCCATCAGCCAGCTGACGGGTTTCGCCTCGGCGATGTTCGCTCGCATCGCGAATATGTGAGGGGACCATGAGTTTCCAGATCGATCTGGCCTTGCTCTCGGTGACGGTGGCCCTGGCCATCCGCTTTGCCGTGTTGGCCGCCACGATGCCCCTGCTGGACACGCAGACGGTTCCCCCCCTGTGGAGGTTCGCCCTGGCCGTCTGCCTGGGGGTATCCCTGGCACCGAGCGTTGAGGCCCAGACCGCCACCGTTGTCGTTACCTGGACCTGGCCCAACCTGGTGGCGGAAGTCCTGCGTTCGCTGGTGGTGGGGGCCATGCTGGGCTTCACGGTCAACCTGGTGTTTGAAACCGTAAAATTCGCCGGCTCCATCGCCGGCATGCAGGTCGGCTTTTCCATCGTCAACGCCTACGACCCCATGACCAATTCCCAGATTTCGGTACTCAGCCGCATCTACCACCTGCTGGCGGTCCTGCTGTTCTTCGTGTCGGGCTCCCACCTGATCTTGATTCAGGCGATGTACCAGTCCTGCCTGGTGGTGCCGCCGTTCGTGAATCCGGACGCGCCGGCCGGAGCGTGGTATCTGGCCAGCAGGTTCGGCGACGTTTTCAGCCTGGGTTTGCGGATTGCCGCTCCGGTGGTCCTGATCCTGCTGTTGGTCAGCAGCGCCATGGGCGTAGTCGTCAAGACGGTTCCGCAGCTGAACATCCTGGCGGTGGGGTTCCCCGTGAAGATTGCGGTGGGACTCATGGTATTCGGGGTGTCCCTGGTCTATTTCCGGGATATCACCCTTTCGCTGATGAGCGGCTTGACCGACAAGCTGGGAGAGGTCCTGCTGGCGCTCAGTTGAATGATTTTCAACCAGGTAGGGCGGTTTCGCGACCGCCCCAGGCATGACGGAACCGACCAACCGGTCACGAGGAGGTGAGAAATGGCTGACGGACCTGCGGGCGAGAAGACAGAAAAAGCCACGGGGAAACGGCGGAGTGAGGCGCGGGACAGGGGACAAGTCGCACGCAGCCAGGAGGTGACGGGCGCCCTGCTGCTCATCACCGGCATCAGCGTCCTCGTGCTCAGCGGCGGCCATTTCGCCAGCGTGATGGGCAGCAACGCGGCTTACCTCTTCGCCGAGGCGCCGCTTCTGGCCCCGAGCAACGGCGCGAGCCTGCGCATCCTCATGGAAGGGAACATGAAGGTTTTCGCGGAGGCCATGGCCCCGCTTCTGCTGGCCGTGATCCTGGCCGCCTTCGGAGCCAACTTCATCCAGGTGGGTTTCCACGCCAGCGGCGAATCCCTGAAGTTCAAGACCGACTCCCTCAATCCCATCGCCGGTATGAAGAAGTTCTTCAAGAAGACCGCCTTCTTCGAACTGGTCAAGAACATGGTGAAGATCAGCATCATCGGGTTGCTGGCCTACGGGTGCATCCACGGGCTGATGGGGTCCTTCTATTCCGCCGGATTGTTGTCCCTGGCCGGCATCGTCAAGCTGGGTCAGGGGGCCTTCATCAAGCTCATGATCCGGCTGCTTGCCTTTGCCTCCCTGCTCGGCCTCATCGACTGGATCTGGCAGAAACGCCAGTACGAGGAAAACCTCATGATGAGCAAGCAGGAGATCAAGGAGGAGCACAAGGACATCGAGGGTGACCCGCAGATCCGGGCCAGGATCAAGGGCATGCAGTACAAGATGGCCCAGCAGCGCATGCTGGCGGATGTGCCGACGGCCGATGTCGTGGTGACCAACCCGACCCACTATGCGGTGGCCCTGAAATACAGTCCGGGCAGCGCCGCACCGGTGGTCGTGGCCAAGGGTGCGGACACCCTGGCGGCCACGATCAAGGGCATCGCCCGCAAGGCGCGGGTGCCGATCCTGGAGAACAAACTCCTGGCCCGATCCCTCTTCCGTCAGGTGGAGGTGGGGCAGTCCATCCCCGACAGTCTGTTCCAGGCCGTGGCCGAGGTGCTGGCCTACGTGTACCGGTTGAAGAAGGCCTAACCCAGAAGGATGCGTGAAGCGTGGAGCATGAGAGTGTAATTGATCGGGATCTGGTCCTGGCGAACAGCAACATCCTGAGCGCGGTGGCGGTCATGATGGTCCTGGGCCTCATGGTGGTACCCGTACCGCCGATCCTCATGGACCTCATGCTCACGTTCAGCATCGCCTTCTCGGTGACCGTGCTCCTGGTTTCGCTCTATCTCAAGGAACCCCTTCAGTTCAACAGCTTTCCCTCCCTCCTGTTGATCCTGACTCTCATGCGTCTGTCACTGAACGTGGCGTCGACCCGACTGATCCTGAGCAAGGGCTCCGCCGGGCAGGTCATCGAGAGCTTCGGAGATTTCGTGGTCGGGGGGAACTACGTCATCGGCGTCATCGTCTTCATCATTCTGGTCATCATCAATTTCATGGTCATCACCAAGGGTAGCGGGCGTATCGCCGAGGTTGCTGCGCGATTCACCCTGGACGCGATGCCCGGCAAGCAGATGGCCATCGACGCGGACCTCAATACCGGGTTGATCAACGAGAAGCAGGCACGGGACCGCCGCGATGAGATCGCGCGCGAGGCCGAGTTCTTCGGGGCCATGGACGGTGCCAGCAAGTTCGTCAAGGGCGACGCCATGGCGGGGATCCTGATCACCGTGGTGAACATCGCCGCCGGTTTCATCATCGGCATGCTGCAGATGGGCATGACGGCACATGAAGCCCTGGCCCGCTTTACCGTGCTGACCGTTGGTGACGGTTTGGTGAGCCAGATTCCGGCCCTCTTGATTTCCACCAGTGCCGGTCTCGTCGTCACCCGGACCAGCGGTTCGCTGAACCTGGGCCAGGCGGTCACCCTGCAGATCTTCAGGCAAGCCAAGGCCCTGTACCTGGCCGCCGGCGCCATCATGGTTCTGGGCCTGATTCCGGGGTTGCCGACCGGACCGTTCCTTTTCTTCGCCGTCGCCACGGCGGTGACGGGGGCCGTCATGAGCCGCCGGGTGAAGAAGTACGACGACAACATGGAGGAGGCCGAGGATCAGGCTCGCCAGGCCGAGGAAGAAGGGGTCGCGGAGCCCGAAGGACTCAGGGGCGAAGACCTTTTCGTCCTGGACCGCCTGGAACTGGAGATCGGCTACGGCCTGATTCCCCTGGTCGACGATGCCCGTGGCGGTGACCTGCTCCACCGGGTGGGGAACATCAGGCGGCAGGTGGGCTCGGAACTCGGGATCTTCATCCACCCCATCCGCGTGCGCGACAACCTCCAGCTGGGGGCACAGGATTACGTGATCAAACTCAAGGGCGTGGAAATCGGTCGCTCCAGGCTGGTGCCGGAAAAACTGCTGGCCATGAGCACCCAGCCCGATGCGGGGGAACTCACGGGTGAGGCCACCACGGAGCCCGCCTTCAACCTGCCGGCGGTGTGGATCGACCCGGACGACAAGAGCCACGCCGAGCACCAGGGCTACACGGTGGTCGAACCGGCGGCCGTGCTGGCGACGCACCTCTCGGAAATCATCCGCAGTCACGCCGACGAGTTGCTCAGCCGCCAGGACATCAAGGACATGTGCGAGTCGGTCCGGGATTTCGCTCCGGCCCTCATCGAGGATCTGGTGCCGGACAAGGTCCCGGTCAACACCCTGCACAACGTGCTCAAGGCCCTGCTGCATGAGCGCATTCCGGTGCGCGACATCGTGACCATCCTGGAGACCCTGGCCAACTACAGCGGCACGGGCATGGGGGCGGATTTCATGTGCGGAAAGGTGCGTGAATCCCTGGCCCGTTCCATCACGGCCCTGCACTGCGAGAGCGACGGCAGCCTGCACGTGATCTCCCTGCATCCGGGCACGGAACAGACCCTCCTGGAGGCGGCGCGTCAAAGCGAACAGGCCCAGGGTGTGGTCCTGGATCCGGCCTTCACGCGGGACTTCCTGTCCCAGATCGAGGGCCACTTGCGGGCGGCGTACGCCGCAGGCACCCCACCGGTGCTGCTGGTGCCGACGCCCATGCGGCTGTTCATCAAACGGCTTGTCGAGCCGACTTATCCCAACCTGGCGGTCATGGGTTACACGGAAGTGTCCTCGGCTGCCAAGGTCCATTCAACCGGAACGGTGGTGACCAATGTTCACGGCAAGGAATTCACGGCCGCAAGCTGAAGAGAACCCGCGGGTGATCACGGGCTATTCGCTGAAGGAAGCCTACCGAAAGGTCCGCCTGGTCCATGGCGAGAACGCCGTGATCCAGGGTACGCGAACCGTTGCGGTCCGCATGGGCAACGGATTGGGAACGAAGAAAATGGTGGAAGTGACGGTGGGTGAACCCGGCACTGGAGGCCAAGGAAACAAACCCGTGATCCACCGGCGCCCGGAAGCGGGGCCCCCGGCCCAGGCCGTCCAGGCGGAACTTGACCGCATCGACAACCTTGTGGCCGACGTCCAGGTGGAACTCGAACGGGTGCACGCCAGGGAAGACGGGCCCGTTTCGTCCCCGGCGACATCTTATCTGGAATCCCTCGGCACGAGCCGGGAGACCGTTTTGCGCCTCACCCATCGATACCGGGCGGAAACCGGTCAGGAACCGACCGAACGTGACGCCTTCCTGAAATGGCTGACCGGCAAGTTGTCCGCGGCCGAGTGTGATTGGGACGGCTTCTACGGCTCCCATGCCTTCCTGGGCTTCGACCGACACGCACGCCAGGAACTGGTCTTCCGGACCTGCGCCCAATTCCGGGAACTGGGCCGGGAGGTCTTGCTGCTGGTCGCCTTCCCCGAACACGAAGGGACCATCGCGCGCGTCCAGGCCGAAGCCTCCCGTCACGGATATGACGCCGCGGTCATTCGCCATCCCCGGCAACTGCAAAGCTGCCAGGAGCACTTCGGCGACTACGACGTGGTGCTGTTCGAACTCCCGGACCTGGATGATCCGGTGCTCGGGGAATTTCCCGAGTTCCAGACCTGGCTGGCCGCAAACGCCGGGTTCCATCGGCACATGGTGGTCTCACTGGGCACGGATTTGCCGGCTGCGGGAACCGGGGCGGACCTGGCACGCACGTGGAACTGCGATTGGTTGGCCGTATCCCGGCCGCGCCGCTTCGAGCGCGAGGGCAAGATTCTGGACCTGTTGGAATTGATTTCCCTGCCCGTCTCCCTCGATGGAGTCAGCGACCGGGAGGGAGGTGGCGTGAGGATTGCTCGGGCCGCCGACCTGGTTGCGCGTCTGAGCGGGGGGTCCGACTTGGCCGCCGCTACCCTATTGGCGGCGGTTGAGGCAACGGCAAGGGGTGAAAGATAGCATGCAGCGCATCCTGCAGACCATGGCCTTGTTGGGAGCGTTTCTGGTCCTTTGCGTGGGCCTTTGGCAAGGCTGGTCCCTCTACGTCACCTTCAAAAAGATGGCGGTGGCCTACATGGCCATCTTCATCCTCGGGGCGTTGGCCGTGCTGGCGTTACAGGCGGCGGGACACGAACCGGAGGATGGCATGGAAAAGTCCCCCCACGTGGGCAAAAAGGCGTCCTGACACGAGAGCCGCCGCTGGCATGGATCGTGCAAATAGCACGCGGGTAATCGCACCAGAAAGGCTGAAACATGACCGAGATCCTGCAAATCGCCCATAGCGACATCTGGGACCGCATGACGGGCGAGGACAGTCAGAACGCCCGTTGCGAATTGGTGGATATCTACGCCCGCATTGTGAAATATGTGGCCGGACGCATGGCGATCGGCCTGCCCCACTACGTGGAATTCAACGATCTGGTCTCGGCAGGTCTGCTGGGTCTGATCCAGGCCATCGACAATTTCGACGCCGGGCGCCAGATCAAGTTCGAGACCTACGCGATTCCGCGCATCCGTGGTTCGATCCTCGATGAACTGCGGAGCCAGGATTGGTTTCCCCGTTCGCTGCGCCGCAAGGCCAAGCAACTCGAGGAGGCGTACTCCATCCTGGAGATGCGTCTGGGGCGGCCGGCAACCGACGCCGAAGTGGCCAAGGAACTGGATATCGAACTTCCGGAACTGGACGAGATGATGGGGGAGGTCTCGGTCGCCACCATCATGTCCCTGGATGCGGAGAGCAATTCCTCCGACAGCGACAATTCCACCGCCCTGGTGGAATTCCTGGCCGACCCTGCCGCCGACAACATCGAGCAGGAACTCGCGAAGCAGGAAATGAAGGATCTGATCGGCAAGCGCATTGCCGAGCTTCCGGAAAAGGAACAGCTGGTCCTGGTGCTCTACTATTACGAGGAGCTCACGCTGAAGGAAATCGGCGAAATCCTCGACGTGACCGAGAGCCGCGTCTGCCAGATCCACACCAAGGCCATCCTGCGTCTCAAGGGTAAGATCGACCGGAACGAGGGCAAGTCCTCCATCGGGCAGTTGACGCGGCAGATTCGCGACAAGCAGCCCACCCCGGAGAAGATGCCCGTGGGCACCGTGTCCGAAAAGGTGAAGGCCAGCCTGGAACCCATCAACGTCATGGCTGCGTTCAGCCTTTGCCAGCTTTGCGGGTACCTGGCCTGGCTGGGACGACACGGAGGTGGTTGGCCCATCTCGTAAGGGCCTTCCGGGAGGATACGATCCATGAACGCCGACGGAGTTTCGCTGCCCACGACCCTTTCCCAAATGGGGAAAGTGGCGAGGTCCCAGGTCAAGAGCCAGCAACAGGCGACGGCGGTTACCCCGTACAACGAACGGGAAGAAAACCGGGACGACCTGAAGCTGAAGAAGGTCCGGGAAATCGAGAAGGCGGCCAAGGAACGCGTGGAGGCCGATCGGCGGGAGGAAAAGGACCGGCGCAAGCGGCGCCGGCTTGCTCGACGGAACAAGAACGAGGACTTGACGGAAGAGGGGTCCGGGGACGGACCGGACGACTCGCCCCAGGAGGATGCTGACGCCCTGGGCGTGACCATCGATATCATGGCCTGAGGGAAGGGATACCCATGGCTTCGGAAGTCATCAAAGAGGCAGGCAACCTGTTCAATGGACAGGACACTCTTTTCTGGGTGGCTGCCGCAGCCGTGGCGGCCGGTCTGACCATCCTGGTGGTTGTCGGATTCCTGTACCTGCGCAGGCAGTGGCGAGGCCGCAAACAACGCCCGCCGCAGAAGGCCGACAGCCCTGTCGCACGGGTGCAGAAACCTGCGACCGTCCTGGGAAACGCCCAGGCCCGGGCCTACCGCGCCGCGGAATCATCAGCCGTCTCGGCTCCGCAAACATCCGGCTACGGGGAACTCCTGGGGAGATTGCGGGAAACCGCCGACAATCTGGAGGATCTCCGGGACGATTTGCGCCGGATCGCCGGTGACCGGGGCGATTCCCCGCTAAAGCACCAGGCTCCCGCTGTCGAATACATTTTCAAGAAAGGTGTTGGTTAGCAGGATGTTTCGGCCTTGGCCGCCAGGCGGCGGGTCGCAACTGCAATTTCCTTGGGAGCTTTCATGACCAGGGTTGCCGAGGCCCCTCCGGCTCCGCCCGATCCCTCGATCAAGTCGGGGATCGAGGACAAGCTGCGCAGCATTATCATGACAACGCGCGACCTGCCGGCCATGCCGCAGGTGGCGGCGAAGGTGCTGGAGCTTTCCTCCGATCCTGATACCTCGGCGCAGAAACTCCAGCAGGTGATCGCAGACGACCAGGCCATGACTGCCCGGATCCTGAAGATCGCCAACAGCGCCATGTACTCCTGCAGCCGGCGCATCAAGACCCTCACCGAAGCCATCGTCATGCTGGGATTCAACTCCATCCGCAGCCTGGTGGTCACGAGTGCCGCGCGCAACCTCTACAACACCCACAGCTCCCGGACCGGTCTGAAGGAACGCCTGTTGTGGGAACACTCCATCGGGGCCGCCTTCGCCTGCCGCATTCTGGCCGAAGCCCACGCACCGAAGTACACCGAGGAAGCGTTCCTGGCCGGTTTGTTGCACGACATCGGAAAGTTGGTCCTCAACCAGAAAGCCCCGCGGGAGTTCGACGAGATCGTGCAGGTGGTCTACAACCAGAACCGGACCTTCCACAAGACCGAACGCATTATTCTCGGGTTCGATCACGCCCAGGTTGGAGGCCTGCTGATCAGCAAGTGGAAACTGGCCTCGATCCTCGAGGAAGTCATCTGCAATCATCATGATCCCGCCATCCTGCAGGATGAGAATCCCCTGCATGCGATCCTCGACCTCGGCAACAAGATCTGCCACAAGATGGGAATCGGGTTCGTGGAGGACCCCGACTTCGACCTCGTCGGCTGCCCGGCCAACAACCGGTTCCAGCTCCAGGCAGAGGACTTCGAGACGATCATGGAATTGGTGCGCACCACGCTGGAAACGGAAATGGAAATCTTTGTTTAGGGAGATACAGGAATGACTATCGCGGCCCCGACCACCAAGGAAGAAACGGAAGCTAGGCTTCAGCGGCTCTTGCTGGAAATCGATGACCTCCCTTCCATCCCGGAAACTCTGATGGAGATCCTCAAGGTCCTGGACGACCCCCGGAGCGGGCCGTCCGATCTGGGACGGGTGGTGCGGCTCGACGCTCCCCTGATGGCCCGGATCCTTCGCCTGGCGAATTCGCCCTACTACTCGCGACGCGGGGACATTACCGACATCGGTCGCTGTGTGACGGTTCTGGGCTACCGGACCGTGCGCCAGGTGGCCATCTGTGTTTCGGTCGCATCGAGCGTCATGGCGGCCGTGGCCAACTCGGGCGGCAAAATGGATTATCGGGAGCTGTGGCGTCACTCGGTGGTGACCGCAGCGGTCAGCAAGCACCTGGCGAAAATGAGCGGGCATGAGGACCCGGAGGAATTGTTCACCGCCGGTCTGCTGCACGACATGGGCAAGTTCATCCTGGAACTCCACGCCCCGGAGATGTACTGGCGCTTGATCGGTGAACGCAGCGCCGGTGGGAAGACCCTTCTGGAAAGGGAGAAGGAAGCCTTCGGCTTCGACCACGCGGAACTGGGTGAGGCCTTCGGGACGTCCTGGCGCTTTCCGGCCGTGCTGACATCCTGCAGCCGTTACCACCACGGTTTTGCTCCGCGCGATAGCAATCCCGCGATCCGGGCGGCTACCGCCCTGGTAGCCCTGGCTGATTACCTTGCCAACACCGTTGAACCACCGACCAGCGACCTGGGTTTCGATCCCGAAATGGTGAGCGTGGAGGAGCTTCACGTCGCCGCCGGCCTCACCGTGGGCCAGGTGGAAAGCCACCTCGCCGCCATTCGCGAGGACATCACCCAGGTCTCCGCATTCCTGGATCTGAGCTGAGCCGCCTCATCGGTGCCGAAGTGGGGGATTCCCGGCCCCGAGGCCAGGATTTCAGGTGGCAAAATCCGCCGTTCGCGCTATCCTGCCAAAATGTCAGGTAAACTTCTTACCCGGGAGGGAAGCTTGGATTCGGTGGTTTTGCTCAGCCGGCGGCAAAAGCTCTATGCCGAGGCATCGCAATGGAATCTCGATGATTGCGAACTTTTCCTGTTCGATTCCCCCGCGGAGGCCCTGGCCCGCATCAACATGGGCCAAACCACGGTCTTCCTGTTCGATACCCGTGACTATCCCCGCTACCGGCATGTCATCAAAAAATTCCTCAGTTTGAACCAGGATGCCGATCTGGTGCTGATCGGTGACCTGGTGCAGCAGGATCTCGACCTGGAGATCTTCGAGGGTGCCGTGAGCATCCTGTCGGGGGGTGCGGACGGTCAGGAGATCGCCCACTCGGTCCAAAGGGCCTTGCAGCTGCGCATCGTCAGGCGCAACAGCGGCATCATCGGACGCAGCCGCGCCGTGCGGGAAATGCTGGCGATGGTCGCCAATAGCGCTCCCCTGGACGTCAACGTCCTGATCCTCGGGGAAAGCGGGACGGGCAAGGAAATGGTGGCCCAGGCCATTCATCGCAATTCGGGGCGCAAGGACGGCCCCTTCGTGAGCATCAATTGCGGCGCCATGTCGGCCGGGGTTCTCGAATCCGAACTCTTCGGTCACGCCAGGGGCGCCTTCACCGGCGCGGTCAAGGACCACGCGGGCGTTTTCCGGCGCGCGGACAAGGGCACGCTCTTTCTGGACGAAGTGGCGGAAATGCCCCTGGAAATGCAGACCCGATTCCTGCGGGCCCTGGAAACAGGGGAGTTCACCCCGGTCGGCGGCCGGTCCCTCCAGCGTAGCGATATCCGTCTCATCGCCGCCACGCACCAGGATCTGGCGGTGGCCGTGGCCCGGGGGCAATTCCGGCAGGACCTCTACTATCGCCTGCGTGTCGTGGTGATCGAAACCCCGCCTCTGCGGGAACGCCGCGATGACATCCTGGTCCTGGCCCGGGTTTTTCTGAACCACGAGAACAAGCGCCACGAGCTTCACGTTCGGGGAATGACGCGGGCGGCCGAGCAATTGCTGCTGGCACACGATTGGCCCGGCAATGTGCGGGAACTGCGCAATGCCATCAGTTCCGCGGTCGTCATCAAGCAGAGCGGGCTCATCGAGGTCGAGGACCTGCCCCGGGATCTGCGACCCGAAGTGGGAAATCCTGTTGCGGAGGGATATTTGCCCGTGCCCCTCGATTACCGTCCCTACCAGAATCTCGATCCCGGAATGCTGGCCGGTAGCCTGCTGGAATTGCGCCAGGAACTCCGGGAGATCAAGGAAATGCTGACCCGTGCGGGATTGGGGCGCGTGAGCTCCGACGCCTGGCACGGCTCAAACAGGATGGCCGGCAGCGGGCACGGTCCGGTGGTGGAGACCTTCGGCGACAGCGATGAGTTCAGTCCCCTGGGGGGCGAGGAGGGCGGTGATCTGCAGGCCGCCGAGCGAACGCTGATCCAGCAGGCCTTGCGGGCCACGGGCGGAAATCGTCGCCAGGCGGCCGAACGGCTCGGGATCAGCGAGCGGACTCTGTACCGGAAGTTGAAGCACTACGGACTGACTTGAATGGACATCGTTGCGGGGAACCCTTTTCAGGGGAAGGAAAATCTCCTATAATGAAGTCGAGAGACGGATGCCACTTCCAGCCTCAACCCCTGGTGAGCGAGACGAATATGCTTCACGTGCGATTGCTGCGGTCTGTTAGCCGCAGCCTCGGTTCAGCCGTCCTTGCCCTGCTCGTCGTGACGCTGGGGTCCGGGTCCGCCCGGGCTACCAAGTATGCCGGCGCGTTCATGGAAAACGGCGGCGGTGCCCGGGCGCTGGCCATGGGTGGAGCCTTCACCGCGGTGGCCGACGACCCTTCAACCACCTTCTGGAATCCCGCCGGCTTGTCCGGCATGGATCGCGGCGGCATCATGGTCATGCATTCCGAACGTTTCGGGGATCTCATCAACCGGGATTTCGCGGTGTTCGCCCAACCGGTTTCCTGGTCCCTGCTTGGGGGAACCGGAGCCGGCTTCGGCATCTCGGTCATCCGGCTGGGAGTCGAGGATATTCCCTTCACCGAACACCTGCAGGAACAACTGGATACCAATGGTGACGGGGTGGTGGATGACGGGGAGTTGCGGGGCCTGCTCGATCTCCAGGATCAGATCCGGTTCAAGACCGACGAAGAACTCGCCCTGCTGCTTTCGTACGGTGAAAACCTCGGCCGGTGGCGTGTCGGCGGCTCGGTGAAGTTCATTCGCCAGAGCGTCGGCGATTATTCCAGCCTGGGCATCGGGGCGGACATCGCCCTGCTGCGGCCCGCGGTCTGGCGGAGGTTGGATTTCGGCGTCAAGTTCCAGGACCTGACCACGACCTACCTTTCCTGGAGCACCGGCCGGAACGAGCAGATCTCGCCGGCTGTGGTTCCCGGGCTGGCCTGGCGCCAACCGCTGCCGCGCTGGGACATGGACCTGACCCTGGCCGGGAGCATGGAGACCCGCTTCGAGAACCGCGGCGTTGCCGACCAGTTCTCCAGCGGCACCCTGAGCGCCAACGCCCATCTCGGGATGGAGGTCGGATTTTCGCGAAAGGTCTACCTGCGGACGGGATTCGATTCAGGCTGGGGAGCAGGCGACCTGACGGCCGGGGCGGGCTTCCGTCTCGATCCCCTCACGGTTGATTACGCCTATGCCGGGGACACCCTGGACATCGACGAGGTGACCCACCGGATCAGCGTGACTTATTCATTCTGATTGGAGCAGGTCACCTTCCGGAATATTGTGCAGCGGGCCGCCCTCTCGGGCGGCCCGTCTCGTGTTTGGCTATGTTGCCGCGTAGAACACCGCACTTGCCGGGTCATCCAGGCAATTAACCGACTTCGCCAGGGCCTGCTGTCGTTTGGCGAAGCCGGTTAAATTGTCGACCCCCAAAGCCCTCC